>Ga0222712_10000585_pt1 | contig 47454 bp, 37 predicted proteins | sample C33_657DmetaG_FD_165043 | JGI IMG/M metagenome (GOLD analysis project Ga0222712, IMG submission 165043) | Estuarine water microbial communities from San Francisco Bay, California, United States - C33_657D | ecosystem: Environmental > Aquatic > Marine > Unclassified | place: USA: California... | reverse complement strand
TTTTGGAGGAGAGGTGGATGAGTGGCTGAAATCAGTAGTTTGCTAAACTGCCGTACGGGTTAAACTGTACCAAGGGTTCGAATCCCTTCCTCTCCGCTCTCATTTAGTTCTTGGATTAGATATAAAGAAGTAGAATACACCGGAGACAATATTTACTAGGCAACTAGTAATAGGAACGGGAAGTAGCGCAGTCCGGTAGCGTACCTGGTTTGGGACCAGGTGGTCGCAGGTTCGAATCCTGTCTTCCCGACACAGACCCTCATATAACGCTGATTATCAGTTAGTTGTGTGAGGGTTTTTTCTTTCCCTACCTCATATCCTACCGAAAAAACACATAATTTTTATTTAATAATTATTTTTCTATAATTTTACAATTGGAACTAACATAATATTGTTAGATTATCCCCCCCCCCACAAAATCTTTCAGTATTTGTTAGTTTCTTTTTGAACATATTTAACTTAACTCATACAAATCCAACATTTGGTTAGTTTCAAAGTTGGTATATTTTATAGTAGTAGATACACTATTATGGTTAATCAATCTACTTACTTTGACCAACGATAGGTAATCTCCATTCTCAAATCCCTTTCTTATAGAACCAACTACGAATGATTTACGGAGTAGGTGAGAACTCACATTTCCAATACATTTTACTTTCTTTGATTTGATTAACTCTTTCAGTTTTCTATTGAAAGTTTGAATACAGATTGGTTCTTTACCTTTCCCTTTCTGTGAGGTGAATATAAAATGGTTCTTATTAGGATTAAGATTGGTATAGACAAAATCAACAACTTCTTTGAGTTTAGAACTCATTACTAAAATCCTATTTTTCTGTGTTTTCTGTTCTAATCTTACGAACTTCTCTCCAATCTCTAAATCCACTAAATCACACCATCTCAATGAGAGTGTATCAATTATCCTTAAACCCAATCTAACACCCACAGAAACCATCATAAGTTCCATTCCCTTCCTCATACACATATTATCCTTAAACTCCCTTAATAATCTACTTTCTAACGAAATAACAGTATCCCAATCCATTGGATAGGTAGTTCTTTTGTTGTTATTTAACCCGATTTCATTGGTTTTCATATTTGTAATCTTTGAACCACAAAAATACTCATATTTTATGAAATATACAATAAATGAACATTTTATCTGTTGAAACTAACAAAATATTAAATTATACCGTTGATTATCAATGTTTTAGTAAAAAATACTCATTTTATATAATAGATTAACATTTTTCAAAAAAAGTTTTGAAAAAGTGTGTGTTTGGGGAAAGTTGGTAATACTTATATATGTAGAAACTAAAATAGAATTACAATGTTGGTGTGTTCTATTGGTTCTATGAGTGTATTATTAACACCAATGGGGTTTTTGAAACTCACACCCTTACCCATTGTGAAATAATCCATAAAATCCAACGGTAAACACCACCATAGTTGAGATACTAAAACGGATTGGGTGGATACTAACCAATAATGTTGAGGAAACCTATTGGATTAGTATGTAGGGGAATAGTATGAATACCTTACAGTGTTGAACGACCCAAAGAACAACACTTCATATACCCACCTTTATGATTAAGTTCATAAGGGTGGAGTGTATCCTCACCAAAGGGAATAGTATAGGGAATATGGAAAGTAATATTTATTAAAAACAAACAATATGAACAAAGAATTAAACATTGATAAATCAAAATTAGAGGATAGAGAGTTTATCAATATAGTTGACCTAATGAACACAATAGGAACATCTCAAAACACTATATACAGATTGTGTGATAAGAACGAATTAAAGAAATATAAGTTTAGAGGAAAGAATTGGTTTAGAACTGACGAAGTGAAAACCTATCTTAATGATATAGGAGTATTAAAATAGAAACTATATCAAAATACTAAATGAACCTATATTGATAGATTAGTGTGGTATATATGGATATATAATGTGTATCACCATACTAAAAGTAATCACTCTCTTTTAGTTTTATGTAACTGAAAGACTTTGACTTACCAAAATCTACTAATCTAATCAATGAATGTAGAACCTATATAAACACCCTATAAGGTTTACCCAACTTTACCCAAATTAGATATTATGAAATACACATCCAATGAAATAGATTATATGTTATTTAGGAATGATTTAGAACTCTATGAGAGAATAAATAACATAGTTAAACTACGAATTGATACAATTGACGAGGACCGATTATCCATTCTGTTGGGTAGATTATTGGATTTGAATACCAATATCAGTATGTATTCTAAAATGTTGAAATCAAAGGAAATGTATATCTAATATGTTTCCTTATCAATTATCACTATGGAGAACATTTTTGATATAATCAATTATTAAATCAATTGGTATTTCACTCAACTGTTCAAAGTATTCATCCTTATCTTTTTTAACGAACTCTTTGGTATATAGTTTCTTTCCTTTATCAATATCCTTATCAACCACAGATACATATTTTTGAAATGAGTTGATTGTTTTATGACCACTCAATTTCATAATACTCCAATTATCCATTGTATTCAAATCAATTAGATTTTTGATAAAACTTCTCCTACCACTATGAGAGGAGAGGAGTTCCCAAATCTGTTTTTCTTTTTTTGTTGTATCCCTAATATCAACACCAACCATTATTTCTCTCTTAACCAATCGGTTGAACTTCAAAATCTTACCAATCTCTTTAATGTGTTGGTTGAACCTTTGTTGTGTGTATGGTGGGAATAGATTTTGACCTAATGACTTTCCTTTGGAATACTTCATAAATATCCCTTTGGAGATTGGATTTTGAGGAACTAATACAGAGGATTTAGTTTTCTCCATCGTCCAACTGAAATAATCATCCTTATACTTAAACATCCCCACTTTCATCTTATGTATATCACCCCATCTACAACCAATAGAACATTGGAATGTAAATATATCCTTTACCAACTCTAAATTGTTCCAATAGATTATATCACCACTTTTATTTCTATCCTCTATAAGTGAACAGTTTTCATAGGTTTTAGGGTAATTGAACTTATCGTAATCAAACATCTTTTTTACTTCCATTGAGTTAAGGAAAACCAACTCATCATTCCTTATGGTTTTGAGAGATTTGAACTTTCTTATATCTGTGATATATCGGTTCTCTTTACACCACCATAGAAATATTTTAAGATTGGATATTGTTTTGTTTATGTAGTTGTTAGATAAACCAACAGTGACTACCTTACCTTTTCTTTTGATTTCAGTATCCCAACAGAACTTCTTAAAATCTATCTCAAAACCTCCATCATTTATATAATCAAAGGATAGTATCTGTTTAGTTTCACTTTCAAATAATTCTAACTTATTCTTTAATGTATCTAATGTTTTGGTATAACCCTTATGATACATTGACTTCTCTTTCAAAAACAAATCATAACACTTCCAAAAACTCTGTTTAATCGGTTGTTTCTTTAATTGTATGTTTAGTGATTGTTTAAGTAAATCACTCACCAAAGTAGTGGTTGGTAGTTGTTTATTCTCCTCAATTTGATTGACAATCTCATTCAATAAATCAATCTTATTGGTAATTCTTTTCTGTATATCAATGTAGTTGGGACAACGATTGGATAAACTACCATTTTTCCAAAATTGTAATTCAACAAAAGAGTTAGTTGAAAATCTTTTAGATAATCCTTTGTATGAGTATTTTACATAGATAGGATACACAACCTTATTCTGTTGTTTCTTTTTATCCTTTTTGACTATCATTAAAGAAATACCCATAATCAAATATAATATAAATTAGTATATGAGGTAGGAAATTCCTACCAAAAATAGGTGTAAAGTAGGGTATTGGCACATCTAACTAATTGATTATCAAGAACATTCATATCCTGTCTTCCCGACACAGACCCTCATATAACGCTGATTATCAGTTAGTTGTGTGAGGGTTTTTTCTTTCCCTACCTCATATCCTACCGAAAAAACACATAATTTTTATTTAATAATTATTTTTCTATAATTTTACAATTGGAACTAACATAATATTGTTAGATTATCCCCCCCCCCACAAAATCTTTCAGTATTTGTTAGTTTCTTTTTGAACATATTTAACTTAACTCATACAAATCCAACATTTGGTTAGTTTCAAAGTTGGTATATTTTATAGTAGTAGATACACTATTATGGTTAATCAATCTACTTACTTTGACCAACGATAGGTAATCTCCATTCTCAAATCCCTTTCTTATAGAACCAACTACGAATGATTTACGGAGTAGGTGAGAACTCACATTTCCAATACATTTTACTTTCTTTGATTTGATTAACTCTTTCAGTTTTCTATTGAAAGTTTGAATACAGATTGGTTCTTTACCTTTCCCTTTCTGTGAGGTGAATATAAAATGGTTCTTATTAGGATTAAGATTGGTATAGACAAAATCAACAACTTCTTTGAGTTTAGAACTCATTACTAAAATCCTATTTTTCTGTGTTTTCTGTTCTAATCTTACGAACTTCTCTCCAATCTCTAAATCCACTAAATCACACCATCTCAATGAGAGTGTATCAATTATCCTTAAACCCAATCTAACACCCACAGAAACCATCATAAGTTCCATTCCCTTCCTCATACACATATTATCCTTAAACTCCCTTAATAATCTACTTTCTAACGAAATAACAGTATCCCAATCCATTGGATAGGTAGTTCTTTTGTTGTTATTTAACCCGATTTCATTGGTTTTCATATTTGTAATCTTTGAACCACAAAAATACTCATATTTTATGAAATATACAATAAATGAACATTTTATCTGTTGAAACTAACAAAATATTAAATTATACCGTTGATTATCAATGTTTTAGTAAAAAATACTCATTTTATATAATAGATTAACATTTTTCAAAAAAAGTTTTGAAAAAGTGTGTGTTTGGGGAAAGTTGGTAATACTTATATATGTAGAAACTAAAATAGAATTACAATGTTGGTGTGTTCTATTGGTTCTATGAGTGTATTATTAACACCAATGGGGTTTTTGAAACTCACACCCTTACCCATTGTGAAATAATCCATAAAATCCAACGGTAAACACCACCATAGTTGAGATACTAAAACGGATTGGGTGGATACTAACCAATAATGTTGAGGAAACCTATTGGATTAGTATGTAGGGGAATAGTATGAATACCTTACAGTGTTGAACGACCCAAAGAACAACACTTCATATACCCACCTTTATGATTAAGTTCATAAGGGTGGAGTGTATCCTCACCAAAGGGAATAGTATAGGGAATATGGAAAGTAATATTTATTAAAAACAAACAATATGAACAAAGAATTAAACATTGATAAATCAAAATTAGAGGATAGAGAGTTTATCAATATAGTTGACCTAATGAACACAATAGGAACATCTCAAAACACTATATACAGATTGTGTGATAAGAACGAATTAAAGAAATATAAGTTTAGAGGAAAGAATTGGTTTAGAACTGACGAAGTGAAAACCTATCTTAATGATATAGGAGTATTAAAATAGAAACTATATCAAAATACTAAATGAACCTATATTGATAGATTAGTGTGGTATATATGGATATATAATGTGTATCACCATACTAAAAGTAATCACTCTCTTTTAGTTTTATGTAACTGAAAGACTTTGACTTACCAAAATCTACTAATCTAATCAATGAATGTAGAACCTATATAAACACCCTATAAGGTTTACCCAACTTTACCCAAATTAGATATTATGAAATACACATCCAATGAAATAGATTATATGTTATTTAGGAATGATTTAGAACTCTATGAGAGAATAAATAACATAGTTAAACTACGAATTGATACAATTGACGAGGACCGATTATCCATTCTGTTGGGTAGATTATTGGATTTGAATACCAATATCAGTATGTATTCTAAAATGTTGAAATCAAAGGAAATGTATATCTAATATGTTTCCTTATCAATTATCACTATGGAGAACATTTTTGATATAATCAATTATTAAATCAATTGGTATTTCACTCAACTGTTCAAAGTATTCATCCTTATCTTTTTTAACGAACTCTTTGGTATATAGTTTCTTTCCTTTATCAATATCCTTATCAACCACAGATACATATTTTTGAAATGAGTTGATTGTTTTATGACCACTCAATTTCATAATACTCCAATTATCCATTGTATTCAAATCAATTAGATTTTTGATAAAACTTCTCCTACCACTATGAGAGGAGAGGAGTTCCCAAATCTGTTTTTCTTTTTTTGTTGTATCCCTAATATCAACACCAACCATTATTTCTCTCTTAACCAATCGGTTGAACTTCAAAATCTTACCAATCTCTTTAATGTGTTGGTTGAACCTTTGTTGTGTGTATGGTGGGAATAGATTTTGACCTAATGACTTTCCTTTGGAATACTTCATAAATATCCCTTTGGAGATTGGATTTTGAGGAACTAATACAGAGGATTTAGTTTTCTCCATCGTCCAACTGAAATAATCATCCTTATACTTAAACATCCCCACTTTCATCTTATGTATATCACCCCATCTACAACCAATAGAACATTGGAATGTAAATATATCCTTTACCAACTCTAAATTGTTCCAATAGATTATATCACCACTTTTATTTCTATCCTCTATAAGTGAACAGTTTTCATAGGTTTTAGGGTAATTGAACTTATCGTAATCAAACATCTTTTTTACTTCCATTGAGTTAAGGAAAACCAACTCATCATTCCTTATGGTTTTGAGAGATTTGAACTTTCTTATATCTGTGATATATCGGTTCTCTTTACACCACCATAGAAATATTTTAAGATTGGATATTGTTTTGTTTATGTAGTTGTTAGATAAACCAACAGTGACTACCTTACCTTTTCTTTTGATTTCAGTATCCCAACAGAACTTCTTAAAATCTATCTCAAAACCTCCATCATTTATATAATCAAAGGATAGTATCTGTTTAGTTTCACTTTCAAATAATTCTAACTTATTCTTTAATGTATCTAATGTTTTGGTATAACCCTTATGATACATTGACTTCTCTTTCAAAAACAAATCATAACACTTCCAAAAACTCTGTTTAATCGGTTGTTTCTTTAATTGTATGTTTAGTGATTGTTTAAGTAAATCACTCACCAAAGTAGTGGTTGGTAGTTGTTTATTCTCCTCAATTTGATTGACAATCTCATTCAATAAATCAATCTTATTGGTAATTCTTTTCTGTATATCAATGTAGTTGGGACAACGATTGGATAAACTACCATTTTTCCAAAATTGTAATTCAACAAAAGAGTTAGTTGAAAATCTTTTAGATAATCCTTTGTATGAGTATTTTACATAGATAGGATACACAACCTTATTCTGTTGTTTCTTTTTATCCTTTTTGACTATCATTAAAGAAATACCCATAATCAAATATAATATAAATTAGTATATGAGGTAGGAAATTCCTACCAAAAATAGGTGTAAAGTAGGGTATTGGCACATCTAACTAATTGATTATCAAGAACATTCATATCCTGTCTTCCCGACCAAAAAAGAAAACATAAGCCTCAACGAAAGTTGGGGCTTTGTTATTTAACGAATGAGCAAATCAAGTTTACTTGAATTTGTGAATGAGTTAAATAACATAAAGGCCACAAAGTGGACTTTTGTTGTAATGTATAAACAAATCAAGCTCGCTTGAATTTGTGAACGAATTAAAATAACAATTAGCCTAATGAATTTCTTTCATTAGGCTAATGTTTTTATGCTTTTGCACTGAGGGTTAACAGGATCACCAAACGAAGTGAGGTGATCCTGTATCTTTTTTTAAAAGGTACTGCTTATTTAAAATTTAATATCGCCCATTTCAACAAACTATTATTCTCTTTAGGCAAGTCTAATTTCTTTTTAATATTATAGCGGTGGTTGCGAATAGTCTTTTCAGAGACAAATAATATTGCAGCTATTTCTTTACTCTTTTTTTGTTCAGCAATTAACTGAAGCACCTTGGTTTCAGTCGCTGTTAGTTTTTTATTCATAGCTTATACTACTTGTTTAGTTGTATAAACTTATTACATATAAAATAATTCTAGATTAAACTAGTTTAAGAAATTGCTCTATGAATAGATTATTTGTAAAATTTTATGAATTTTTACTAAATCTGATTAAACTAGTTTAATAAAATAGGTAGAAAAGATAAATTGCTTAAACTATTTTAAGATAGGTTTTAATACTTCAAACTTACCATCGATTGTTTTTGTATTATATTCTAAGCCTAGTATATGTGCGACTAATGGATAAATATTTACATTTTCAAATCCATCAATAGTCAACCCTTTTTTAAAGGCAGGGCCCCAGGCCATAAAGCTGGCACGCATTTCAGGCATATGGTTATCAAAACCATGTTTACCTAATGATGTTTTACGGGTAGATAAATTAAAAACTTTAGGGAAATGTGGAACCACAATTAAATCTCCTAATCTGTTAAATTTGTCATCTGCTTTTTTATAATGCCAGTAGTCTGGAGTCTCATCTAGTTTATAAACAGTTATGCTTGTATCATTTTTAAGCGCATTATAAGTAGGTTCTATTTTCGATTTATCCTTAGCATATAAATGTAATTGTGTATCGCCCCAAGGCACTGTAAAAGAAGCGGTATCAATACTTGAAGGTAATGGCTTGGTATTTACATTGTCTACTTTAGCCATTCCATGGTCTGAAACAAAAATATAATTTATAGGTAAATGCAAGCTTGCAAGTGATTCTTGTAGTGCATTTATGCTGCTATCTACAAATTGAACCGATTTTTTTACGCGTACATCGTCTGGTCCATAATTATGAGCATCGTGGTCTACATCGGGGAAGTAAAAAGTAATCAAGTGTGGGCGCTGGTCTTCAGGAAGGCTTAACCAATCCTTAACGGCTTTAATACGCGTTGCAATATCAATTTTCTCATTATAGATATAATGATAAGTGGGTTTAATACCTTGAATATCGGCCTCTGATGCTACCCAATAAAAACTTGCACTAATCATTTTTTGCTGTTCTGCTAAAACCCATAGTGGTGTTCCTCCATACCATTTGCCTTCAGCCACCATTTTCTTATTACCCATATTATAAAAAGCGCCAGTAGGAATATCGATATAACTATTATCTACAAGTCCATGATGAGAAGGGTATAAACCCGATACAATACTATAATGGTTCGGAAAAGTGACAGAAGGATAAGAAGGTATCATGTATTTTCCACGAACCCCTTGTGAAGAAAGGGCCTGTAATTTTTTGGCTTCGTATAGTTCAGTAAAATCGGCTCTAAAACCATCGGCAGAAATTAAAATTACATAGGGCTTTGTAATTTGTGCAGGACTATTTTTTCTTCCACTAATAATTTGTTGTTCGGTAATGCTTGTAATTATTATAGGAGAACTTGTATGTGAATTATGAGATGTATCCTGTGCATTGGCAACCATTGCGAAAAAAAGAGTTGCCACAAATAAAAAACGTTTTAACATAAAATAATTTGAAGAGGTTTAAAATAACCAAACTGCTTGTTTGCTAAAATGGTTTTTTATTCAATTTTTGTCTTATAAAAATACTAATGGGAAGTGTTAATAGGGCTACTACAATACCACCGGCAACATCTAATGGAAAATGTTGTGCTAAATATATGCGTGAATAACTACATATAAGTGCATATACTAAGCCAATGGTAAATACTTGTTTATTAGGAAATAGGTAAGTAGTTAAAATAAATAAGGTAAAAGCGGTGGCAGTATGACCAGAAGGGAAACTATTAAATGTGTGAATTTCAACGCCTGTAACTGTATGTATTTGCGTAGCATCTAATCCACTGGCCATGGGGCGCATTGCAGTATCAAAAATAAAATTTTTAGCAAATTGGGTTAGCAGGGTAGATACTAAAAAGTTCATTAAAATAAAAGCGGTATCCTTTTTATACAAACCTACTAGTAGTATAAAATAGGGAATCCAAATCCAACCCTCGGCTAAATAGCTGCTGTATTCAAAAACCTTATCGGCCATTATGCCTAGGTTCGCGTTTAAATACAGAAAAGCCTCATTCTTGCCCCAAACCATACTCATTGCAAATAAGCTAGCAGCAAGGCTGAAACTCAATAATTGGGCTATTTTATACTGCATTTTTTGCAAGGCCTTGATTTTTACAAAATTACAAAATCTTTATTCTTTGTTCTAAACAAATTATTTAAAAGGTTGTTATAACTTTAACCCCTTAGATGAGCCAAATTAAAGAATATATTACCGTTGTTGGTGCCCGAGAGCACAACCTTAAAAATTTCGATATTGTCATTCCTAAAAACGAATTAGTCGTATTTACGGGGGTTAGCGGAAGCGGTAAGTCCTCCTTGGCTTTTGATACTTTATATAATGAGGGTCAGCGACGCTATATGGAAAGCTTTAGCGCTTATGCTAGGCAGTTTATGGGTGAAATGGAGCGTCCCGATGTAGATCAAATTACTGGACTCTCCCCGGTGATTGCTATTGAGCAAAAAACAACTAATAAAAACCCAAGGTCTACGGTTGGAACTGTTACAGAATTATATGATTTTCTAAGATTATTATATGCGCGTATTGGGAAGGCCTATAGTTATAATACGGGCAAACCCATGGTAAAATTTTCTGAAGCAGAAATTATTCAAAATATTTTCACCCAGTTCAAAGACAAAAAAATTAATTTATTAGCACCCGTGGTGCGTGGTCGTAAAGGACATTATAGAGAATTGTTTGAAGAAATTAGAAAGAAAGGCTTTGTAAAAGCAAGGGTAGATGGAGAGATTATTGAGTTAAGACCTAAATTCCAAGTAGACCGTTATAAAATTCATGATATTGAAATTGTGATTGACCGCATACCAGTGACGGATGCAATGAAAACAAGACTAGGAGAAAGTGTAGCCCAATGTTTAAAAATGGGCAAGGACTTACTCTTTGTTTTAGAAGAAGGTAAAACGAAATTGGTTCAATACTCTAAACAATTAATGTGTGAGACCACTGGTTTAAGTTATGAAGAACCCTCTCCTAATAGCTTTTCATTTAATTCTCCCTATGGAGCCTGTCCTAATTGTAAAGGTTTAGGCAATGTATATGCCATTGACATGAATTTGCTATTGCAAGACCATACATTAAGTATTAATGAAGGCGCTATTCACCCTTTGGGAGAGGCAAGAGAGGCAAGTGTATTTAATCAAATAAAATTATTCGCAAGAAAGCATAAAATAAATTTAGACAAAGCCATTCAAGATTTATCTAAAGAACATTTGAATTTAATTTTGTTTGGAGATAAAAATATTTCTTCCACATTGGACATGGACTTAAACGATGAGAACATTCCCAATGAGTATACAGGTAGCTATGAAGGTATTGTGCCCATGATGAAAAGATGGTTTACTTCTTCTCAAAGCACCGACCATTTAAAAGCATGGGTGGAAGGGTATATGGAATTGAATACTTGTCCCACTTGTGAGGGAGCAAGACTTAGAAAAGATAGTTTATGGTTTAAAGTGAATGATAAAAATATTGCTGCTTTAAATGACATGCATTTAGACGCTTTGCAGGAATGGTTTAAAAAAATACCTGCGAAGCTTGATAAAAAAGATACTCAAATTGCATCTGGAATTTTAAAAGAAATTGACGACCGTATTTCTTTTTTAATGAATGTAGGTTTGTCGTATTTGTCTTTAAGTAGGCCTTCTAAATCTCTTAGTGGGGGCGAGTCTCAAAGAATTCGCTTGGCCACTCAAATTGGGTCTCAATTACAAGGCATTACTTATATATTAGATGAACCTTCTATTGGACTTCACCAACGCGACAACCAACGCTTAATTACTGCGCTTAAACAATTACGCGATATTGGTAATACGGTTTTAGTAGTGGAGCATGATAAGGATATTATGATGGCTGCCGATTATTTAGTAGACATTGGCCCTAGAGCAGGTATTCATGGAGGACATATTGTAGCACAAGGCACACCACAAGAAATTATTAAATTAAAATCGGATACCGCTTTATTTTTAGCAGGTAAAAAGAAAATTGAAATACCTGCAGAGAGAAGAAAAGGCAATGGTTTAAGTATACAAATTAAAGGCGCCACAGGTAATACTTTACAAAAAGTAAACTGCAGTTTTCCTTTAGGTACTTTCACGGTAGTGACGGGCGTGAGTGGATCGGGAAAGTCTACTTTAATCAATGAAACTTTATATCCCATACTTTCTCAGTATTGTTATAATAGCAAGACTAAGCCCATGCCATTTGTAAAAGTAGAAGGCATTGAGCAAATAGATAAAGTAATAGAGATAGACCAGTCTCCTATTGGAAGAACCCCTCGTAGCAATCCTGCTACTTACTGTGGTTTCTTTACAGATATCAGAACTTTATTCGCTTCTGTACCTGAAGCAAAAATTAGAGGTTATCAGGCTGGTCGTTTTTCATTCAATGTAAAAAGTGGCCGTTGTGAAGTGTGTGAAGGGGGAGGAATGCGTGTGATTGAAATGAATTTCTTACCCGATGTATATGTGCACTGCGAAAAATGTGGAGGAAAGAGGTACAATAGAGAAACTTTAGAAATAAGATATAAAGGAAAGTCTATTAGTGATGTACTAAACATGACGGTAGAAGAAGCCTGTGAGTTTTTCCAAGCAGTACCTTTTATTTACAGAAAACTAAAAGTACTACTAGAAGTTGGACTGGGTTATATTACTTTAGGACAATCGGCCGTAACCTTAAGTGGAGGAGAAGCACAACGCGTTAAATTAGCAACCGAGCTTGGTAAAAAAGATACAGGCAAAACATTTTATATTTTAGACGAGCCTACAACAGGACTACATTTCCAAGATATTCAATTATTAATTGGGGTGTTGAACCGATTAGTAGACAGAGGTAATACAGTTTTAGTCATTGAACATAATATGGATGTGATAAAGGTAGCCGATCATATAATTGACCTAGGTCCAGAAGGTGGAAGTGGTGGAGGCGTCATTCAATTTACAGGAACACCAGAAGAGATGATCAAAAAATCAAAGACACATACGGCTAAGTTTTTAGCATTGGAGATGAAGGGGTAGCGTTATTGATATTTTAAATAAGAAAATTACTAAAATAAGAATACTACTAAAAAGTAAGTCTATTATTTTTCTACACGAATCATTGGAATATGATCAATTTCGTCTTCTAAATACACATCGCCCGATTGTTCAAAGCCTTGTTCGTTGTAAAACTTCTTTAGATATAATTGAGCGCCAATTTTAATAGGGCCTTTGCCAAACAACCTTTCACATTCTTGAATAGAGTATTGCATTAAGGCCTTGCCAATGCCCAAGCCTCTATGTCTGGGAGAACCTACCACACGGCCAATACTTTGGTAGCCATCGTACATAATATTTTTATCGAATAATCGGGTAGTAGCTACTACTTCCTCTCCTATAAAACCAATAATGTGATATGCCTTTTGGTCGTTATTGTCCATGTCTAAGAAAATGCAATTCTGTTCTACCACAAATACCTCGCTTCTTAATCTTAGTAATGCATACAGTTCATTTGCATTTAGCTCGGTAAATGTTTTAGTAACCCATCTTAGATTGGTATTTGTACTCATGAAACAAAAATAGGGATAAAATAATTAAGATAAATTAAATCAGATAAATTAAATCAGATAAATTAAATCAGATATAATAAATGATGACTAATTAAATATAAATAACAACTCAATAACCACTTAACAACCACTTAATAACCATACTTGCCTTTCCAACGCTCTTGTAAAAACTTTCTTATTTCTTGTTCGCGTGTATTTTGCTGAGGCTGATACAGGGCTGTATTTACTATTGTATCTGGAAGGTATTCTTGCTCAATGAAATTATTTTCACCCTTATGTGAATACTGATAGTTTTTACCATAGGATAAATCCTTCATGAGTTTAGTAGGGGCATTGCGTAAATGAAGTGGTACCGGTAAATTACCTGTTTTGTCTACTAGCGCAAGACCATTACTAATAGCTTCATAAGATGCATTGCTTTTAGGCGAACTTGCTAAATAAATTGCACACTGAGATAATATAATTCTACTTTCTGGGTAACCAATTTTATTCACAGCATCAAAACAAGCATTGGCTAATAAAAATGCATTGGGATTCGCGTTACCAATATCTTCACTTGAAAAAATTAACATTCTTCTTGCTATGAATTTCACCTCTTCTCCGCCAGCAATCATTCTAGATAACCAATACACAGCTCCATTGGGGTCGGAGCCTCTCATGCTTTTAATAAATGCAGATACAATATCATAATGTTGTTCTCCGTTTTTATCGTATAGTGCAATATTGGTTTGTGCCACTTCCATTACCCAGTCATTGGTTAATACAAGGGGGCTGCCGCTTTTTTCAATATCAATTAAAGCTTCTACTGAAAGTTCTAATAGATTTAATAATTTTCTACCATCACCTCCAGATAATTGAAACAAGGCTTCTGTTTCTTTAATTTGAATATTTTGTCTTTTGAATAGCTCGTCTTTCTCAATGGCCTGATTAATTAATTGTAGTAGTGCTTTTTCATCTAGTGCTTTTAAAATAAATACTTGACACCTGCTAAGTAAGGCGCTATTTACTTCAAAACTTGGGTTTTCGGTAGTGGCGCCAATTAAAGTAATAATGCCTTTTTCAACGGCGCCTAAAAGTGCATCCTGTTGTCCTTTATTGAAACGGTGAATCTCATCAATAAATAATATAGCACCCTGTTTTATTTTCGCTTCCTCTATTACTTCTCTTAGTTCCTTCACGCCACTGCTAATAGCACTTAATTGGTAATAGGCAGTATTAGAACTAGTGGCAATAATATTTGCAAGGGTAGTCTTACCTACACCAGGAGGCCCCCATAAAATCATGGAAGGTACTTTCCCTTTAGAAATAGCTTTTTGTAATACCGACTCCTGACTAGATAAATGTTCCTGCCCCACTAAATCACTCAGTGTTTGGGGCCTAAGTCGCTCTGCTAAAGGAATGGCATGGTTCATGGTTATTCAAATAAATACTCATACTGCTTTACTAGACGAAGGCTAGTTCTAATATGAATAAGTCCTACAATACCTGTGAATAGAAGAAATATTGAAACCCCTTTTAATAAAGACAAAATAAGGGCATTGGTGATTTCTTTGGGCATAGTGGGTTGTTGTACTAAAAATTCATCAATAAATTTTAATAAAACAACATCACTACTTATTAATATACTTATCGCATTAATGAAAAACAAACTACATAAGAAAAAACTTACATAGGCATTTACTTTAATCCAATCTTTCAATTTTACACTTTGCGCTACTTCTTTTTCTATACCCGCTTTTAAAAATTTAAAACTTGCAAAAGTATAAATAACTAAACAAGCTAAAATGAAAACCATAATTAATGCACTTGGATTGGCTAAAGAAGAAAATAATAACACAATATCCATGAAGGCGAAAAATAAAGCAATAGGAATGAGTATATAAGAAAGTACCGTGTATAATTTTAAATTCGGAGCCATGCTGAGTATAGTATTAGTCTATTATTGTTCTAGTCTTTTTTCAAATTCAATTTTATTTGCAATTCCTCAAATTGCTTGTCGTCAATACTACTAGGGGCGTCTAGCATTACATCACGGCCGCTATTGTTTTTAGGAAAAGCAATAAAGTCACGAATACTTTCACTACCACCTAATAAAGCGCATAAACGGTCAAAACCAAAGGCAATACCACCATGTGGAGGCGCACCGTATTCAAAGGCCCCTAATAAAAATCCAAATTTATGTTGTGCCTCTTCTGGACTCATGCCTAAAGCTGCAAACATTTTTTCTTGAAGGGCTCTTTGGAAAATACGAATAGAACCACCGCCAATTTCATTGCCATTCAATACCATATCATAAGCATTGGCCTTAATGCCTGCATAAGGATGCTCTAAATATTTAGCAGCGTCTTTAATTTCTGGTGCATTGTTAATCATAATATTAATATGATCGGGCTTAGGGGAAGTGAACGGATGATGTCTTGCTACCCAACGGTTGCCTTCTTCGTCATATTCAAACAATGGGAAGTCTAGTACCCATAACAATTTAAATTCATCTTCTTTTCTAAAGCCTAATTGCTTGCCTAATTCTAATCTTAATTCACTCACTGCTTTACGCGTTCTTTCTTCAGGCCCTGCTAGTATTAAAATTAAGTCACCCGCCTTTGCATTAGAAGCAGCGGCAATGGCTTTTAATTTATCTTCTGTATAAAATTTATCTACACTACTTTTAAAACTGCCATCGGCATTGCATTTAATAAATACCATACCCTTCATACCAATTTGAGGACGCTTTACCCACTCTGTTAACTCATCGGTTTGTTTGCGTGAGTATTCACTGCATCCAGGAACAGCAATGGCTATTACTGTTTCTGCTTCGTCAAATACTTTAAAGTCGGCTCCATTAATAAGGGCTGCTTTATCTTGCTTTTCAGCATACACATGCGCAGGCTTTTTTAAATTGCATAATTCCATACCAAATCGAATATCTGGTTTGTCATTACCATACTGCCACATCGCATCTTCCCAAGTCATTCTTTGAACGGTCTCGGTGTAATCAATATTCTTAACGTCTTTAAATATGCTTTTAATTAAACCTTCAAACATATTTAAGATATCTTCTTGTTCCACAAAACTCATTTCACAGTCTATCTGTGTAAACTCGGGTTGTCTATCGGCTCTTAAATCCTCGTCTCTAAAACATTTTACAATTTGGTAGTACCTGTCATAGCCACTTACCATTAATAATTGCTTAAATGTTTGTGGCGATTGTGGTAAGGCATAAAATTCACCTGCATTCATTCTACTAGGCACCACAAAATCACGCGCACCTTCTGGCGTAGACTTTATTAAAAAAGGTGTTTCAATATCCATGAAACCTTTTTCATGTAAATAGTTTCTTGTAGCACGGTTTACATTATATCTTATGGTTAAATTCTTTTTTACAGCGTTTCTTCTTAAATCTAAGAAACGGTATTTCATTCTGATATCATCTCCGCCATCGGTATCGTCTTGAATCGTGAAAGGAGGAACCAATGATGCATTTAATATGGTAAACTCGCTTACTTTAATTTCAATTTCACCGGTTGGAATATTTGCATTTTTACTGGAACGTTCAATTACGGTTCCTTTTACTTGAATCACAAATTCACGGCCCAAAGGATGTGCATCTAATTGTGCTTGTAATTCTTCACCCATTAAAAGTTGGGTAATACCATAGCGATCTCTAAGGTCTACAAATGTAATGGCCCCAAACTTTCGAATGGTTTGAACCCAGCCAGCCAAGGTTACATTTTTGCTTACAGATTGAATCGTTAATTCTCCACAATGGTGCGTACGGTACATAAAAATCTATTGATATAGGTTTGATGAGCAAATATAGCCCAATTCCTAGAAAAACCCCATCTTTGCGCCATGAACGCTAGTACTATATCCCTTAACGCTCGTCGTGTTGTTTTATCCGGTTTTTTCTTTCTAACAGGTATTTGTTTTGCCAGCTGGGCCAGCCGTATTCCCGATATTAAAATGCAATTAGGTTTAAGCGATGGTGCTTTTGGAGGTATCTTGTTTTTTCTACCTATTGGTTCTTTCCTTGGTATTCCAATTTCAGGAAGCTTAACTGCTAAACAAGGCAGCAAAAAAATTATCATTATTGCATCCATATTATATCCTTCATCACTTATTGCATTGGGTTTTGCAAATACCACTACGCTATTAGCCATTGGTTTATTTTTTTTTGGTATGGCGGGTAATTTATTTAATGTTTCTGTCAATACACAAGCAGCAGCGCTTTCTAAATTATTTGATAAAAGTATTACATCTAGGTTTCATGGTTTTTGGAGTTTAGCAGGTTTTACAGGCGGGTTATTAGGAGGCTTTTTTGTAGCACATTCCATTTCACCATTAGAACAATTTACTTTTGTGGCTTTAGTGGGTTGGGTATTTTTATTTTTTGGACATCCTTATTTATTACCAGGAGAGCCCAATAAAAATCATGTATCTAAAATTTGGAATAAACCAAGTTCTTTAATGTGGCAGTTTGGATTAATTGCTTTTACCAATATGATTTGCGAAGGAATGATGTTTGATTGGAGTGGAGTATACTTTCAAGACATTGTAAAAGTGCCTAATGAGTGGAGAACCACTGGATATATTTGTTTTATGGGTTCTATGACAACAGGCAGAATGTTTTCCGATAATTTAATTAATTATTGGGGAGCAAGAAAACAATTGGTATTAAGTGGGCTCGTTGTAACACTAGGTTTAGTCATCGCCACGGCATTTCCGCATTTAGTGGTAAGTTCTATAGGATTTATGTTAGTAGGTTTCGGAGTCTCTTCTGTGATTCCAACTATTTATGGTACAGTAGGAAGAACCACAGAACCAAGTAAGGTAAGTATTGCACTGGCCTCTGTTTCTTCTGTAGGCTTTTTCGGATTTCTAATTGGCCCACCCATTATAGGATTTTTATCTCAAGCGATTGGCTTAAGATGGGCTTTTTTAACAGTAAGTAGTTTAGGAATCATAACTGCTTTAAGAGCGAATCAATTAAAGAAGTATTTATAGTACTCTACATTATTTCTAAAGTATTTCTGTAGTATTTCTAAAGTCGTTATAAGGTAGCTGTTTCTTCTTTATGTCTTGGCTTATGTATTAAATAGTAAAATGCTAGAATTAATACACCAGTAATAAATGGAATCATGGCTAAGTGCTTCACTGTAACGGTTCCATATACAAGATTGTTATCTACTCCAAAGAATTCACTACACATCCAAAAAGAGTTAGCCATTATCCATACAGTAATGGCTAGGTTATGACATAGTTCAGAAAAAATATGTCTAGTTCTCCATGCAATAATAATAGAAATGGTTAAAGTAGGAATAATCATTGTAATACCTAACCAAGTAATTCCCATACACCAGGCAATATCTTTAAATATCCAAAAAACAATATGTAAATTTTCCATTTTGCGATAAGCAATAGGAATGTTATATAATTTTTTTTCATCTTCGTTCATGATGCTGGCAATGGTTTAAATGAATGATGTTTAAAAATATTGATTTTTTTAATTTTCAGGGAACTTTTTTTACGCACTTCATTAGGCGTTCATTAAATGCTTGAACCTTTGTAAATCGGCCTCGGCATGAATGGTTTTTTGATGCTCGATATGTTCAATTAATTGATGGGTAAAATAGGGGGCTAAGGAACAGCCCTTGGTGCCCATGCCATTGCAAATACCTATTTGAGTATGGATAGGATGCAGGCCCACAAAAGGGCGGCGCTCGGTATTGGCAGGCCTTATACCCACAAGATGGTCGGTAATGATATATGGAATTTTTAGCAATACGTTTAAGCTGTCGATTGTTTTTTGTTTAAAGGCCTCCGTGGGCATTGTGCTTGTATAGTCCCATTCAAAACTAGAGCCTACCCAAAATAAATTCTCTTTCCAAGGTACAATGGCTAAATTATTTTTATAAATATGTTTTGCAGGAAGCCCCTTAATTTCCACAATCAGCGCTTCTCCTTTATTAGGTGCAAAAGGAAGTGTTTTAAAATAGGGGTTCATCATAGTATTTACGCCATCACAAAAAATAATTTTCTCTGCACTTATATTATTCCATTCAATGCCTTTGTCTACTAATTTTAAATCGTTGTAATCAAAATTGGATTCAATATAATTATCTTGGAAATGTTTTTTGCCAGCTTCTAAAAAACTTAATAAATCAATACAGTAGCAAGAGTCAATCTCTCCTGTACCAAAATGCATATTGAAAAAAGAGTCCCATGTTAAAGGGTTATTATTTTTTAAATACACATTATCGTGGTCCATTCGGTAGTCAAAACTATCTTTCATTTGTTGACTAGGATGAATTAAAACAACAGGCGCCTTATTAATTATTTTTGAATTCGTTTTTTCTTGAAATGCTTCATAAGCGTCTACTGCAAAAGGTAAAACTTCTTCAATCATCCATGTTTGCACCATTCTTCTACCCGTTACAGGGTTCATGACCCCGCTGGCCACCTTGGTGGCAGAAGCAGTGCTACTATCATTTACAATAGCGAATGAAATATTTCTTTGCTTTAAAAAATAAGCTAGCCAAGTGCCCACGAGGCCTTGACCAATAATTAAGTATTTAAAGTTTTTTTCCAAAAGGAATTACTTTATTGGTGGAAATGACAAAGCCAATACTGTCTTTTAGATTCCCTACATTGGCTACTAATACTAAATCAAAACTATCACTATAATCGTTGGGCACTGTAAAGGGAAACTCCACTTCAAACTTTTCATTTTGAATGGTGGTGAAGTATTGAAAAGGAAAAATATTTAAAAACCAACCATCCACCGATTTTTGTGTTTGATGATTTATAAGCGACAAAACAAGTGTACCTGTTTTTTCTTCTTTTAAATTATGACTTACACTTACTTTTAATTTCACCGTCTGACCTGTTTTTAATTTTACGGGGGCTACGCAATGTATTTTAATAGCTGGCTTCTGCTGTGCCATGGTTAAATGACTGCAGAAAAATAAAGCAAATAAGAGTAGCGCGTATTTCATAGGACAAACTTACAATAAAAAAATCCCTTATCTTTTTTGGATAAGGGATTACTTACTATGAATAGAGGACTATTTCTTTTTTAAGGCTTCTGCCATGGTAGTTCCAATATCTGCAGGGCTTGCTACTACATGTATTCCGCAGCTTGCCATAATTTTCATTTTAGCAGCAGCAGTATCATCGGCGCCACCAATAATAGCACCTGCATGACCCATTCTACGACCTGGAGGCGCTGTTTGACCAGCAATAAAACCTACCACAGGTTTTCTTAAATTTTCTTTAATCCAATGGGCAGCATCTGCTTCCATGCTTCCACCAATTTCACCAATCATGATAATACCTTCTGTTTCTGGATCGTTCATTAATAATTCCACCGCTTCCTTGGTAGTAGTTCCAATAATAGGATCTCCACCAATTCCAATAGCTGTTGAAACACCTAAACCAGCTTTTACTGCTTGGTCTGCTGCTTCATATGTTAATGTTCCACTTTTTGAAACAATTCCAATTTTTCCTTTTTTGAAAATAAAGCCTGGCATGATTCCTACTTTAGCTTCTTCCGCTGTAATGACACCCGGACAGTTAGGTCCTATTAAACGAGTTGTTTTTCCTTGTAAGTAATTTTTCACTTTCACCATATCTTGTACTGGAATACCTTCTGTAATACAAACAACTAATGCAATACCTGCATCAGTGGCTTCCATAATGGCATCTGCTGCGAATGCAGGAGGAACAAAAATGATACTCACATTCGCACCTGTAGTTTTAACAGCATCAGCTACTGTATTGAATACTGGCTTTTCTAAATGTACAGAACCACCTTTTCCTGGGGTTACACCACCTACTACATTGGTACCATATTCAATCATTTGAGTGGCATGGAAACTTCCTTCAGTACCGGTAAAACCTTGTACGATAACCTTTGAATTTTTATTGACTAATACTGACATGTGGTCTAATTTGTTATTTGTGGCGCAAAAATAGGCTAATCAAGGTTTTTTTACACTTATTTTACAACAAAAATTGAAGGTTTTTTTATAAATGGCTTTCATGTGCTACTTTTGCCGTTCTCTAAGACAAATTAAAAAAAACAATTATGGCAACAACTTCAGACATTAGTCGTGGAATGATTCTAAAATTAGATGGTAACTTATACTCTGTTGTAGAATTTGGTGAAAATAAAACCGCTCGTGCAGCAGCTAAAATATGGGCTAAATTGAAAGGGGTAGACAATAAAAGATCTATTGAAAAAACATGGAATAGCGGTGAAAACATATACCCTGTGCGTGTGGAGAAGAAGGCTTTTCAATACTTATATAAAGATGACAACGGCTACAACTTAATGAACAATGAGACTTTTGAGCAAATCGCGATGGCCGAGGAAATGATCGACGCCCCTCAGTTTTTAATTGATGGCGCAGAGGTATTTGTCTTTATGAATACAGAAACGGAACTGCCTATTGGAGCTGAGCTTCCAGAAAAAATAGACGTTAAAATTACTTATTGTGAGAACGGCGTGAAAGGAGATACCGCAACGCGTGCCCTTAAAGCTGCTACGATTGAATCGGGAGCGACTGTAATGGTGCCTTTGTTCGTTAATGAAGGAGAGAAGATTAAGATTAATACCAAAAACGGAGAATACGTAGAGCGAGTTAAATAGATTGTTCTTCGCCCTTTATTAAATATAAGGGCTCGAAAAATCACTCTTATGATTTTTACAAGGCCCCACGAGTAACCGTGGGGCCTTGTTGTTACCCGGGCCTTTAGAAAATTAGGCCCAAGTAAATTATTTCTCTAATGATTTTAAAAATGTCCCGAAGTTTCGGGACATTTTTGTTTTCTAGCCTTTAAACAGGTCTAAAATACTTAAAAAGGCCCCGAATCCTCGGGGCCTTTTTTTGCCCAAAAAAGCCCATTTTTAATAAAAAAAGCCCTTTTTTTCGCGAAAATCCATAAAAATACCCCAATTTTACCCAAAATTGCTAAACATGGACTTGAAACAAATTCACGATTTAATTAAGGTGGTAAACAAGAGTAATATCGGAGAGATAAGCATCGAAGATAAAGACGGAAAAGTAACCATTAAACAAAAAGAAGAGCATGTAACAGTGAACTCGGTGCCTGCAACTTATGCAGCAGCCCCAGTAGCCATGGCAGCTCCTTCTGCAGCTAGTTCTGCTGCGCCAGCCGCACCAGTAGCTCCAGCTGCCACAAATTTATTGACCATTAAAAGTCCAATGATTGGTACTTTTTATAGAAGAGCCGCTCCAGACAAGCCATTAATGGCTGAGGAAGGAACAGTAGTAGCTCCAGGTAAAGTGGTATGTATTATTGAAGCGATGAAGCTTTTCAATGAGATTGAAAGTGAAGTCAAAGGAACCATTGTGAAAATTTTGGTAGAAGATGCCAGCCCAGTGGAGTATGACCAACCTTTATTCTTGGTTCAACCAGAATAAACATTACCCATTTTCAAATTTTAATTCAGAAAAATGTTCAAAAAGATTTTGATAGCCAATCGTGGCGAAATTGCTTTACGTATTATTAGAACCTGCAGAGAGATGGGCATTAAAACAGTGGCCGTTTATTCTACAGCAGATAAAGATAGTTTGCATGTAAAGTTTGCTGATGAAGCTGTTTGTATAGGTGGTCCTAAAGGACAAGAATCCTATTTAAATATTCCACATATCATGGCTGCCTGTGAAATTACCAATGCCGATGCAGTGCATCCGGGTTATGGTTTTTTAGCAGAGAATGCAAAGTTTGCACAAATCTGTGCCGACCACGGTATTAAATTTATTGGGCCAACACCCGATATGATTAATAGCATGGGTGATAAAATTACTGCCAAAGAAACCATGATTAAAGCAGGGGTTCCTGTAGTACCGGGTGGAGAAGGTTTATTGGAAGATGTTAATGCTGCTAAAAAATTAGCAAAAGAAATTGGATACCCAGTGATTATCAAAGCCACTGCAGGTGGGGGTGGCAAGGGAATGCGTGTAGTATGGAATGAAGGAGAAATTGAAAAAGCATTTGAAACGGCTAAGATGGAAGCAGGTGCCAGTTTTAAAAACGATGGGTTGTACATGGAGAAATTCGTGGAAGAACCAAGACATATAGAAATACAAGTAGCAGGAGACCAATATGGAAATGTTTGTCATTTGAGTGAGCGTGATTGTTCTATTCAAAGAAGACATCAAAAATTAGTGGAAGAATCTCCTTCACCTTTTATGACACCAGAACTTCGTCAACGCATGGGTGAGGCTGCTATTAAAGCAGCAAGCGCTATTAATTACGAGAGTGTTGGTACGGTAGAATTTTTAGTAGATAAGAATCGTAATTTTTATTTCATGGAAATGAATACGCGTATTCAAGTAGAGCATTGTGTTACAGAAGAAGTGGTGAGCTATGATTTAATTAAAGAGCAAATAAAAATTGCTGCTGGTGAAAAAATCTCTGGAAAGAATTATGAACCACAATTCCACGCCATTGAATGTCGTATCAATGCAGAAGATCCTTACAATGATTTTAGACCTTCGCCAGGAAAAATAACAGTACTCCATACCCCAGGTGGACATGGTGTGCGTGTGGATAGTCATGTATATGCAGGCTATGTAATTCCTCCCTACTACGATTCAATGATTGGTAAATTAATCACAGTGGCTCAAACCCGTGAAGAAGCTATTAATACAATGTATCGTGCATTAAGCGAGTATGTGATTGAAGGAGTGAAAACAACTATTCCATTCCATTTACAATTAATGCAGAACGAAGATTTTAGAAAAGGAAACTTCACAACTAAGTTCCTCGAAACTTTTAAAATAAAGTAAATTTTATAATACTAATTCTTCGCTCGCTCTGCCAGGTGCTCGAAAGCTCGTTCAAAATTGTTTTATAAAATTATCATTACCTCATAAAAAAAGGTCCCGAAAATTCGGGACCTAATAGTTTTATAGGTGCTTAAATTTTAAAATAAGCACCTATAAAACTAACAATAATGATATTAAAAAGGTCCCGAAAATTCGGGACCTAATAGTTTTATAGGTGCTTAAATTTTAAAATAAGCACCTATAAAACTAACAATAATGATATTAAAAAGGTCCCGAAAATTCGGGACCTTTTTGTACTTTATCACTTTGGGGTATTGCTTTTAATTAACGTAAGAATAATAACTCTCTGTACTTAGGCAAGGTCCATAATTCATCATCTACCAATTGCTCTAATTTATCAACGTGGTAGCGGATCTTATCAAAGTATTGTGCTTTTACTTTTGCCTCGTATTCAATGGCTTTTTCCCTTGAATTTACAATGTTGTTGGCTACTTTACGTGCTTCCACCATCGCATCTACGTTATCATAAACTTGTTGAATATGTGTGCTAACATCTTTTAATAATGCCAACTGACCTTTGTATAATTTTTCTGGTAAGGCTGCTTCACGAAGCAAGCTTACATTTTTCAATAACTCGTTTTGATATTTAAGTGCAGCAGGAATAATATGGTTAGTGGCTAAGTCACCCATTATACGCGCTTCAATTTGTACTTTTTTAATATACTTCTCTAATTCAATTTCATAACGCGCTTCCAATTCACTGTGCGAGTAAATATTATTTTCTTTAAATAATTTCTTTGCCTTCTCAGTTACCATCGCATCTAATGCAATAGGCGTTGTCTTTAAATTAGGCAAACCTCTTTTCTCTGCTTCTTTATGCCACTCTTCGCTATAACCATCGCCTTCAAATAAAATCTTTTTACTTGATACGATATATTTTTGAATCACTTGCATAATGGCAATCTCTTTCTTGTCACCTTTCTCTGTTAAGGCTTCTACTTCTGCTGCAAACTTGTTTAAAGTGTCTGCCACAATGGTATTTAGAATAGTCATTGGATGACCACAATTAGCAGTAGAGCCTACCGCGCGGAATTCAAATTTATTTCCAGTGAAAGCGAAGGGAGAGGTACGGTTACGATCGGTATTGTCTAATAATAATTCAGGAATGCTACGGTGTAAATCTAATTTTAAAATGGCTTCATCTTGCTCGTCAAACTTAGTGCCCACGCGGCTTTCCACATCGTTCAATACCTTCGTTAAATACTCACCTACGAATACAGAAATAATTGCAGGAGGGGCTTCGTTCGCGCCTAATCTAAAATCATTAGAAGCAGAAGCAATAGAGGCTCTTAAAATATCGGCGTAATCATGCACAGCTTTAATAGTATTGACAAAGAAAGTCAAGAACATTAAATTGGTCTTAGGTGTTTTACCAGGTGCTAATAAGTTCACACCTGTATCGGTTGCTAAACTCCAGTTATTATGTTTACCACTTCCGTTAATACCTGCAAATGGTTTTTCATGCAGTAGTACTACTAAATGATGTCTTTTAGCAACACGACTCATTACATCCATTAATAAAATGTTATGGTCAACTGCAATATTCACTTCTTCAAAAATTGGGGCACACTCAAATTGAGCAGGTGCTACTTCATTATGTCTTGTTCTTAAAGGAATACCTAATTTGTATGATTCATTTTCATAGTCACGCATAAAAGCGTAGACTCTTTCTGGAATCGATCCAAAATAATGATCTTCTAATTGTTGTCCCTTAGCAGGTGCTGCGCCAAAAACGGTTCTTCCGCATTGAACTAAATCGGGTCTTGCATTTACGAGTGCTTCATCAATTACAAAATATTCTTGCTCCCAACCTAAAGTAGGCGTTACCTTACTTACATTTTTATCAAATAAATTACAAACTGTTACAGCTGCTTTATTCAAAGCTTCAGTGGCTTTCATTAAAGGCGCTTTATAATCTAATGATTCACCCGTATAAGAAACGAATATAGTAGGTACACATAATGTTTTACCATTTCCAATTTCAATAATGAATGGGGGAGATGAAGGGTCCCATGCAGTATAACCTCTTGCTTCAAAAGTTGCTCTCAATCCACCACTTGGAAAACTAGAGGCATCTGGTTCTTGTTGTATTAAAGCAGCGCCATCAAATTCTTCTATGGCAGTTCCATCCGATTTTAATGTAAAAAATGAATCATGCTTTTCTGCAGTGGTACCTGTTAAGGGTTGGAACCAATGCGTAAAATGTGTAACTCCTTTTGTTTCTGCCCAAGCACGAATACCTGTAGCAATTTGACCTGCTACTGCACGATCAATTTTTTTTGCACCTTTAATACTATTCACTAAACTTTTATAAGCCTCATCGCTTAAATATTCTCTTGCCGTTTTTACATTAAAAACACTTTCACCAAAAATGGCGGTAATTTTTTGAGAATGTACTTCTGGGTTATTGGAGCGGTCATGACTTACATGATTGACAGCATCGAATCTTAAAGACATATAGTTATTTTTTATATTTGAGAATAAACCAAAGGTAGGGGCATTTTGGTAGGAGTAATCAACAAAAAATCCCCCAATTTCTCGGGGGATTCAATTAAAAAACACATATTATGTTGGATATATCTAAAATTCCTTGATTATTAAACCTTTGCAGTTTTCACAGTCTTGATAATTCTAGCAGCAACTTTATAAGGATCTGCTGCTGAATTTGGACGACGATCTTCCAACCATCCTTTCCAACCTTTTTCTACCGCACCAATCGGAATACGAATAGAAGCGCCTCTGTCAGAAACACCGAAAGAGAAATCATGAATACTTGCTGTTTCATGTTTGCCGGTTAAACGTAAATGGTTGTCTGCGCCATATACTTCAATATGTTCTTTTACGACAGGACGGAAGGCTTCACAAATAGTATCATATATTTCTTTCTTACCGCAAGTTCTTAATGTAGTGTTAGAGAAGTTTGCATGCATACCAGAACCATTCCAATCTAAAGTACCTAATGGTTTACAATGCCAGTTAATAGATACTCCATAAGTTTCACCAATTCTTTCTAATAAGTAACGAGCAATCCAAATTTGATCTCCTGCTTCTTTAGCACCTTTTGCAAAAATTTGAAATTCCCATTGACCTGCAGCTACTTCTGCATTAATACCTTCTATGTTCAAACCCGCGTCAATACAGGCGTCTAAGTGTTCTTCAACAATATTTCTTCCATAAGCATTATTCGCACCTACTGAACAATAATAAGGTCCTTGTGGTCCTGGGTAACCACCTTCTGGAAAACCTAATGGTTTATTAGTAGCGGGGTTCCATAAAAAATATTCTTGTTCAAAACCAAACCAAAAATCATTATCATCATCTTCGATAGTAGCTCTTCCGTTGGTAGAATGAGCTGTTCCATCAGAACTTAATACTTCACACATCACTAAATAAGCATCTCTGCGACCTGGATCTTTACAAATGAAAACGGGTTTTAATAAACAGTCACTTGAACCTCCTGGTGCTTGTTCGGTTGAAGAACCATCAAAACACCACATATCGCAATCGGCTAATTTGCCACTGAAATCTTTTTCAATTTTTGTTTTACTTCTTAATGATTGAGTTGGTTTGTAACCATCTAGCCAGATGTACTCTAGTTTTGAAACTGCCATAGGGTGGATTTTTAAAATATTAATAAAATAAAATATATGATGAAATAGCTTCGAAATTCTATATTTCGGCACGAAAATAATAAAGAATTGCATTATTGAAAAAATAAAAACTCAGATTTATTCATATTTATGCATAAAATATAAACATTAAATAATTAAATAATATTAATTTATACTCCAATCAATTGGTTATCAATAAGCAAGTTTTTCTTACACATTTTAATAGTGATAATGTTGGTAAATGAAGCATAAGCTTCCATATCCCTTTTGTACCTTCGCGTCATCTATAAAGAATAAGAAAACACTAATGGAAATTACCGTCAAAACCGCCCAGCAATTAAGATTAACGCCTGAAGAATTTGAAAGTATAAAAACGAAACTAGGACGCACGCCTAATTTCACAGAGCTATGCGCTTTTAGTGGAATGTGGTCAGAGCATTGTAGTTATAAAAATTCTATCAAGTGGTTAAAAACTTTACCTCGTGATGGAGGTAGAATGTTGGTAGCAGCGGGTGAAGAAAATGCGGGCTTAATGGATATTGGAAATGATTACGGAGTCGTATTTAAAATAGAATCGCATAACCACCCAAGTGCATTGGAACCTTTTCAAGGAGCGGCGACAGGTGTAGGTGGAATTCAAAGAGATATTTTTACCATGGGTGCCAGGCCTATTGCTTCATTGAATAGTTTACGTTTTGGAAAATTAGAAGATAAAAAAACACAACGTTTATTAGCAGGTGTTGTGCATGGTATTGGACATTATGGAAACTGTTTTGGTGTGCCTACAGTAGGTGGTGAATTATATTTTGAAGAGTGTTATCATACCAACCCATTAGTGAATGCAATGAGTGTGGGAATTGTAAAAGCTGGTAAAACAGTTAGTGCCATTGCATTAGGTAAAGGCAATCCAGTATTTTTTGTAGGAAGTGCCACAGGTAAAGATGGTATTGGTGGTGCAAGTTTTGCATCTGCAGAAATTACAGCGGATAGTGTAGAAGAATTACCAGCAGTGCAAGTGGGCGATCCTTTCCAAGAGAAAAAATTATTAGAAGCTTGTTTAGAAGTAATTGAAACAGGTGGAGTAGTAGGTATGCAAGATATGGGTGCAGCAGGTATTATATGTTCTACTGCAGAGATGAGTGCAAAAGGTCAAGTAGGTATGCGCATTGATTTAGATAAAGTTCCTACGCGTCAACAAAACATGAAGGCTTGGGAATTATTATTAAGTGAGAGCCAAGAAAGAATGTTGATGGTGGTTGAAAAAGGAAAAGAAGCACAAGTATTAGCAGTTTTTGAAAAATGGGATTTGTCTTGTTCTAATATTGGAGAAGTAACCGATGACGGTTTATTAGATTTTTATATGAACGGCGTTTTAGAAGCCTCACTTCCTGCTTATGAATTAGTTTTAGGTGGAGGTGCTCCTCAATACACGCGTGAATACGCAGCACCCGCTTATTTAGCAAAGGTGAATGCGTTTGATATGAGTTCAGTAGCAGATACTACGAACTTACAAGAATCGGTAAAGCAATTAGTGCAAATTCCTAACATTGCATCTAAGCGTTGGATATACACACAATACGATAGCATGGTAGGTGCTGCAAATACTTCTACCAATGCACCAAGTGATGCATCGGTGGTTATTGCAAAAGGAACGGGCAAAGCATTAGCAATGACAGTAGATTGTAATAGTAAATATGTTTATGCAAATCCTGAAGTGGGTGCCATGATAGCAGTAGCAGAAGCTGCAAGAAATATTGTTTGTTCTGGTGGTGAGCCTATTGGAGTTACGAACTGTTTGAACTTTGGTAATCCTTATGATCCGGAAGTGTATTATCAGTTTGTAAAATCGGTTGAAGGCATGGGCGCAGCTTGTAGAAAATTTAATACACCTGTAACAGGGGGTAATGTGAGTTTCTATAATCAAAACCCAGATGGTCCTGTATTTCCTACGCCCACCATTGGTATGGTAGGTATTGTAGAAGATATGAAAAACAGAATGACCTTAGATTTCAAAAATAATGGCGATGCTATTGTTTTATTAGGTAAACAAAGAAATGATATTGGATCTTCTGAATATGTAAATAAATTAAAAGGGGTGACGCATTCTCAAGCGCCTTATTTTGATTTAGAAGAAGAATTTGCTTTACAACAATTAGTGAGTACTTTAATTAAAGACCATTCAATTATAAGTGCACATGATATTAGTGAGGGTGGATTAATTATAACTTTATTAGAGTCTGCATTTTATAACAACAAAGGTTTTGAAGTAAGTTCAAATGTAAGTAATTTAAGAAAAGACGCTTATTGGATGGGCGAGGCGCAATCTAGGGTAGTGGTTTCATGTACAAGCGTACAGTTAGCAAGTATTGAAGCGGCTGCTAAGAAATTCAATATTGATTTTACTGTTTTGGGTAAAGTAACAGAAGGTTCTATAAGTGTAGAGGGAGAAAATTGGGGAAGCATTGCTAGTTGGAAAAATAGTTATGATACTTCTATTGAAAATAAATTAGCTTCTTAATTAATGACCAAGCAACCCACCATAGTAATAACGGGTACTGCAGGCTTTATTGGCTCTGTGATGGTGCAGTATTTAAATGAAAAGGGATTTACTAATTTATTATTGGTGGATGATTTTGGTGTAGAAGCAAAAAGAAAAAATTGGGAACAAAAAAAATATACAAAGGTTATAGAGCGCCAAGCTTTTTTAGATCAACTCATCAATGATGAGCATGAAATTGATATCATTATTCACTTAGGCGCCAGAACAGATACCACTGAATTTAATTATGCCATTCATGAGGAGTTGAATGTGGAATATTCTAAATCTATTTGGCAGTATGCGACTAGAAAGCAAATTCCACTCATTTATGCATCTTCTGCTGCCACTTATGGTAGCGGTGAACAAGGCTATGACGATAGCCATACCATATTAGATAAATTAGTGCCGCTGAACCCCTATGGTGTAAGTAAGAATGAATTTGATAAATGGGCTATCGCGCAAACTGAACAACCTCCACTTTGGACAGGTTTGAAATTCTTTAATGTCTATGGTCCTAATGAAGGACATAAGGCTAGAATGGCCAGTGTTATTTTTCATGCTTTCAATCAAATCAAAGAAACCGGTTTGGTTAAATTATTTAAAAGTCACCGTCCCGATTTTAAAGACGGAGAACAACTAAGAGACTTTATATATGTGAAAGACTTAGTGAATGTGATAGGATGGATGATGCACGAGATGTTTGCTTCCAATTGGACTCCAGCTAAAAATGGTTTATATAATTTAGGAACAGGAAAGGCTAGAAGCTTTTATGATTTAGCTGCTAACACTTTTATCTCGCAAGGTTTAAAACCTAATATTGAATTCATTGATATGCCTTTGGATATTAGAGATAAATATCAATACTTTACAGAAGCCAACATGAATAAGCTTCGCAGCGCTGGTTATGCAAAGCCCTTTACTAGTTTAGAAGAAGGGGTTGCTGACTATGTTAAAAATTATTTGCTTCCCTCAAAGGGTTATTAATTTTTCCAATCTTTAGATTCGTTCTAATAGTATGTTAGACTAGTTCAATTACATCATTTGAATTAATCTATTTTGAGACGAGCTTTCGAGCATTGCGCAGAGCGAGTCGAGAAATAGTATTTTATTCAAATGAGTTTATTTCCAATCAAGTAGTTCAAATAATATTTATAAAATTTAAAATTCTATCAAATGTCAAATAATAAAATAGCCATCATAGGCGGCGGTAATTTAGGGGCTTCTATAGCAGAAGGCTTAATACAAAGTGGTTTTGTAAAAGCAAATCAAATAACCCTTACTAAAAGAAATTTGCAAACCATTCAACACTTAGCTGACAAGGGGGTAACAGTGACCAGTAATAATGCGTCTGCAGTAAAAGAGGCGCAGTATGTTATTCTAGCAGTGAAACCTTTTCAAATTAAAGATATACTTACAGAAATAAAATCTTCATTACTAGCTGGTCAACATACCATAATAAGTGTGGCTACTGGTGTATGGATAAAGGATGTGGAAGAAATCTTAAATAGTAGTTTTGCCATTGTAAGAGCCATGCCCAATACAGCCATTGCTATTCAGCAAAGCATGACTTGTATTTGTGCCAATGCAGCAGCTACACATCAACTAAGTTTTGTGAGTGATTTATTTAATCAATTAGGAAAAACAATTCTAATTGATGAAAAATTAATGGACGCGGCTACTGTACTTGGAGCTTGTGGAACAGCTTATGCTTTAAGATATATAAGAGCGAATATACAAGGCGGTATTGAAATTGGATTTAGTGCAGCGCAAGCATCTTTAATTGCAGCACAAACGGTAAAAGGCGCTGCCGATTTATTGTTAACAAAGAATACGCATCCAGAACAAGAGATAGATAAAGTGACCACACCAATGGGTTGCACTATTGCTGGTTTAAATGAAATGGAACATCAAGGTTTCAGTTCATCCTTAATAAGAGGCTTAACGACTAGCTTTCAGAAGATTAAAAAGGATATGTAATAATGAACTTTAAAAAGAAAACTAAATAAATAAATTTTCAACGCCTCCCTGGCAGGCAGCCAAAGTACCGCTTTTGAAAACTATTTATTTAGTTTTTTCTTTTTATAATTTAGTGTGCTTTAAAAAATGCAATCGCTTTTGTATAAGCATCTTCTTTAGCAGCAGCATTATAACTTGGATTGCTTGGGTTCGCAAAACCATGACCTGCTTCATATCTATTCACCGCTAAATTCTTACCCGCTTCTTTCATATTTTTTTCAAAATCGTTCACCATGGCAGGAGAAGGGCTTTGATCTAAGTTGCCAAAAAAGCCAATGATATCACATTGAATAGATTTCAATTTATCCATATTGGTTTCTGGTCTACCATAATACATAACCGATCCTTTTGCTTGTGGTCCTGCAAGTATGGCGGTTTGTAAACTCCACATTCCACCAAAGCACCAACCCACACTATAGATAGAGGCTTTAGATCCTGCATATTTAATTGCTCCTTGAATAATGGCAGTCATTCTTCCCATATCCGCACCGCGCATTAATTTCATGGCGCTGTCTGGTGTAGCAGCTACTTTTCCATCATACATATCTACAGCAATTACATTCACATCTCCTAAGTCTGTATAATATTTATCTGATTCCATTTTTACATTGTCATTTAATCCCCACCATTCTTGTATTACAATTAAATATTTATTGCTTTTCTTTTTAGCAGCAATAAAATAAGCATTAGCCTGCTTGCCATCAGCCGCATCAAATGACATCATTTTTCCCAATAGGTTTTCTGGATTCACGACTATAGGTGAAGGGTGCATCGCAGCAAAAGCGGGTGTGCTTGCTTCTAACTTATAAGCTTGCTGTGTTTCCATATTTAAACACTCAATTACTTCCGCTTTTTCTACGGTAGGGTGTTGGGTTTTGGTCCAATTCCAGCTAATTAAACTAGCTGTCAAAAGGACGCTAAAAAGGACATAAATGGCTTTTTTCATTGATTTTTATTTATTTTAATTGAAGATGTTCACTTTTATATAACAGTTATAAACATTTTTTGTTGAGTCCTAGCTATGATTTTGTTGCCCCCCTTTTTTGGCGTAGGTTTGTACGACCTCTAAGAATTTTTCCAAATAAAGATAGGTCCAAAAAAGTAAATAACCATTTTGTAATTGGTTTAAACACAATAGAATATTTCTATTGGGTCTAATCTATTTTCAAAAAATGAACTAATAATATAGTATGGCAAAGTATGTATTTGTAACGGGCGGTGTAACGAGTAGTTTAGGTAAGGGCATCATTGCCGCTTCTTTGGCAAAATTATTGCAAGCAAGAGGCTTCACTACCACGATACAAAAATTTGATCCCTATATTAATGTGGATCCAGGTACTTTGAACCCCTACGAGCATGGAGAGTGTTATGTAACAGAAGATGGTGCAGAAACCGATTTAGATTTAGGGCACTATGAGCGTTTTTTAAGCACACCTACTTCACAAGCAAACAATGTAACGACTGGAAGGATATATCAAACAGTTATTAATAAAGAAAGAGCCGGCGAGTTTTTAGGTAAAACAGTGCAGGTAGTACCCCATATAACCGATGAGATTAAGCGTCGTATGCTATTATTGGGTCAAGATGGAAAGTTTGATATTGTGATTACTGAAATTGGTGGAACAGTGGGTGATATTGAGAGTACTCCTTTTATTGAAACCGTGCGTCAAATACAATGGGAATTACCTGAAGAAGATGTGATGGTGGTGCACTTAACTTTAATTCCTTATTTAAATGCGGCGAAAGAATTAAAAACAAAGCCTACTCAACATAGTGTTAGAATGTTAAGTGAGACAGGGGTACATCCCGATGTAATTGTTTGTAGAACAGAACATCCTTTAAATGATGATATTAAAAGAAAAATTGCTTTATTCTGTAATGTAAAAGCAGGTAATGTGATTGAGTCTTTAGATGCGAGTACTATTTACGAAGTGCCTTTGTTAATGCAAAAAGAACAATTAGATTTAATTGTTCTTAAGAAATTAAATATTCAAAATTTCAAAGAGCCAGATTTAACAAAGTGGAATGTGTTTTTAGATAAATTGAAAAATCCTAAAAGTATTGTCAATATTGGTCTTATTGGTAAGTATATTGAACTACAAGATGCATATAAGTCTATCTTGGAAAGTTTTATACATGCAGGTGCAATGAACGAAGTGAAAGTGAATGTAGTGAATGTGCACAGTGAAAATATTACGGATGAGAATGTGAATGAACAATTAGCAGGCTTGCACGGTTTATTAGTAGCGCCAGGTTTTGGTGCTAGAGGAATTGAAGGAAAAATTGTGGCGGTAAAATATGCAAGAGAAAATAATTTACCATTCTTTGGTATTTGTTTAGGTATGCAAATGGCCGTGATTGAATTTGCACGTAATATTTTACATTTAAAAGGTGCGCACTCGGTTGAAATGGATGCGAATACAGAACATCCGGTGATTGATATGATGGAAGATCAAAAAAGAATTACCATGAAGGGTGGAACCATGCGTTTAGGTTCTTATCCATGTACTATTGCAAAAGATACACTTGCCTATAAAATTTATGGAACTACTACTATTAACGAAAGACATAGACATCGTTATGAATTTAATAATACCTTCTTGAAATTATTCCAAGAAAAAGGAATGGTCACTAGTGGGGTGAATCCAGAATTAGGTCTTGTGGAAATTGTAGAATTACCGAATCATCCTTTCTTTATTGGGGTTCAATATCATCCAGAATTAAAAAGTACAGTAGAGCATCCCGCTCCTTTGTTCGTTCACTTTATAGCAGCTGCTAAACAGCAGGCAGCTAAAAAAGCGTAGTTAGTTTTTGTTTGTTTTAGTTTGTCATGTTGCTAACATTTGTTAGCTTTATAGCATGAATAACATACGTATCCTTACTTCCACCAGTTTATTTGATGGTCATGATGCTTCCATTAATATTATGCGTCGTGTACTCCAAGAAAAGGGAGCAGAGATTATTCATTTTGGACATAACCGTTCTGCTAGAGAAATTGTAGCGGCTGCTATTGAAGAAGATGTACAAGGCATTGCCATTACTTCTTATCAGGGAGGGCATATTGAATTTTTCACCTACGTTAGAAAATTATTAGATGAGGCAGGGTACAAGCATATTAAAATTGTGGGTGGTGGCGGTGGCACTATTTTACCTAAAGAAGCAGCTTATTTAGAAAAGATAGGTATCTCTAAAATATATTTACCAGAGGATGGTTTAAAATTAGGTATTGAAGCAATGATTGAACAAGTGATTCAATTTTGTAATTATTCTTTAAAAGATTTTTCTTCAAAAAAATTACCCAAATTATCTGTTGCTAAAAAAATAGATCCACGTTTTGTAAGCAGAGCCATAACGCTTTTACAAAATAGTGATGCAAAAACTGGTAGTTCAAAGAATGCAACTCAAAAAAAGAATACTAAAAAAACAAAGCAAAATATTCCCATTATTGGGCTTACGGGAACAGGGGGTGCAGGAAAGTCTACTGTTTGTGATAGGTTGGTGCAATATTTTTTATTAGCGAACCCTACTAAAACCATTGCCATTGTTTCTGTTGACCCAAGTAAAAGAAAAACAGGCGGTGCCTTACTAGGTGATCGTATTCGTATGAACGCCATTGACCATCCCAATGTATTTATGCGTTCTTTAGCCACTAGGTCTGATAAAAATACCATTGCAAGTTCCATGGATGGCGTGATTGCACTTTTAATAGAGGCAGGCTACGATGCTATTATTATTGAAACAGCAGGAGTGGGCCAGAACGATGCCACCATTATAGATTATGTAAGCATTCCTATCTATGTAATGACGCCAGAATTTGGTGCACCTACTCAATTGGAGAAAATTAATATGATAGATTATGCAAAATTAATTGCTATTAATAAATTCGATAGAGCAGGAGGCTTAGATGCGGTGAGAGATGTAAGAAAACAATTTCGTCGTTCACATCATATATGGGAGAATGAAAAAAAGCAGCTTCCTATATTTGGTACCATTGCTTCTCATTTCAACGACCCTGGTATGCAGGCCATGTACAATGCACTAGCAGAGATAGTATTTGAAACAGATGCTGTAAAATGGAATTTACTTCCATGGGAACCCAATTATAATGAAAATGAAGTAACCGCACCAACCATTCCGAATAAAAGAACCCAGTATTTAGGAGAAATTGTAACGGCAATTCAAAAAAATAATCAATGGATAGAAGAACAGAAAAATAAAGCGTCTAAGTGGTATTGCTTTCAAGAAGTTTTAAAAGAGCCTAGTTTAAAAGACGATAAAAAAATTATAAAGGCTAACCAGCTTATTGAAGAGGGTATTGACAAAGAAGTAAAACAATTAATAATAGATTGGCCTGCAAAAAGCAAATCATATAAAGAAGCTTTTATAGAGATAGATCAAAAAGGGAAAAAGACAAAGCAATCTATTCGTTTTGAAACACCCTCTGGAACCCTTATTCAAAAAGTTCAAGTACCTAGTTTTAAAGACTGGGGTGATATTGCACAATGGCATTTGAAAGAAAACTTACCAGGTTATTTTCCTTATACAGTGGGGGTTTTTAAATTCAAACAAAACAATGAAGACCCTACCAGGATGTTTGCAGGCGAAGGTTGTCCTGAAAGAACCAATGCAAGATTTCATTTTTTAAGTAAGGGGCAAAATGCAATACGACTTTCCACCGCATTTGATAGTGTTACTTTATATGGACATGATCCTGAAAAAAGATTAGATGTATATGGTAAAATTGGTAATGCGGGTGTGAATGTGGCAAACATTGACGATGCTAAAAAATTATATAGTGGCATTGATTTAAATAGCCCAAGTACTTCTGTTAGTATGACTATTAATGGGCCAGCACCCATACTAATGGCGCAATTTTTTAATACAGCCATTGACCAAGCCTGCGAAAAATATATTACAGCAAATAAATTATGGCCTACTGTAAGAAAGAAAATAAAGCTCTTGTTTAAAGGGGCCACCTCTCCGGAATATTTCAATGTAAACAAATCATTAAATTTTAAAGACTGGCATAACGGCCTAGGTCTTCAATTATTAGGTGTTTCAGGAGATCAAGTTTTGGAGCCTGCAGTGTATAATAAAATAAAGCAGGAGGTATTAAGTAGTGTAAGAGGAACTTTACAAGCCGATATATTAAAAGAAGACCAAGCACAAAACACTTGTATTTTCTCTACCGATTTTGCTTTAAAAATGATGGGCGATGTGCAAGCCTATTTTGCTGAAAATAAAGTCAAACATTTTTATAGTGTTTCTATTTCTGGATATCATATTGCAGAAGCAGGAGCGAACCCTATTACGCAATTGGCTTTTACTTTAGCCAATGGGTTTACCTATGTAGAATATTTTATGAATAGAGGTATCGCTATTGATGACTTTACTGCTAACCTAAGTTTTTTCTTTAGTAATGGAATGGATCCGGAATATGCTGTCATTGGAAGAGTGGCTAGAAGAATTTGGGCCAATGCCATGAAGCATAAATACCATGCCAATGAGCGTTCTCAAAAATTAAAATACCATATACAAACTAGTGGAAGAAGTTTGCATGCACAGGAAATAGATTTTAATGATATAAGAACCACCCTGCAAGCCTTGTATGCTATATACGACCAGTGCAATAGTTTACATACCAATGCTTATGATGAAGCCATTACCACACCTACTGAAGAAAGTGTTAGACGCGCCTTAGCCATACAATTAATTATTAATAAAGAATTAGGCACTACCAAGGTGGAGAATTTTCAACAAGGCAGTTTTTTAATTACGGAGTTAACCGACTTAGTAGAAGAGGCAGTGATGCAAGAGTTTGAAAGAATAAATAATAGAGGAGGTGTTTTAGGGGCAATGGAAAGAATGTATCAACGCACAAAAATTCAGGAAGAAAGTTTGCAATATGAAACTAAAAAACATGCAGGTGAAATTCCCATTATTGGGGTAAATAGTTTTGTGCATCCAAGTCAAAAAAATAATGCCGACACGCAGGCCATTTTTAGGTCCTCTTCTACCGAACAAAATCTACAAATTAAAAACCTAGCAAGTTTCCAAAAAAGGCACCAATTAGTCAGTGCTCAATATCTCAAAAAGCTCCAAAAAGCAGCCTTGCAAAATGACAATATATTTGCCGTTTTAATGGAAGCGGTCAAATATTGCAGTTTAGGGGAAATTTCCAATACGCTTTACCAGGTAGGGGGTAAATACAGCCGAAATTTGTAAAAAAACGATACCTTTGGCCCTCGTTAATTACGATTAAATTCTGCGTATGAATACTGATAAAAATACAGTCATTGGTTTTGTATTATTGGCCGGTTTGTTTTTTATGTACTTCTGGTACACCAACAAGCAACAAACAGAGTTAGCTACTTATAAAAAGCATTTTGATGATTCTGTAGCTATGATGAAAGCAACTGCCGATAAAGCAGCTGCTTTACAAAATCCTGTAAGATTAGATTCAAATTCTGGCGCTATTGTAAATAGTATAGATACTGTAAAAGAAGAGTTCAGTTATTTAGAGAATGAGGTGGTAAAAGTAAAGTTCAGTAACAAAGGTGGACAAGTAGCTGAAGTAACACTTAAAAATTATAAAAACTATAAAAAGCAGTTAGTTACTTTAGGAGATAGTAGTTCTTTAAATTACCCAATTAATATTGGAGATAATAAAGTACTTCAAGTCAATCATATTTTATTTCCAACAAAGACAATCACTGCTGGTGAAAAGGGTGCACAAAAAATTGAGTATGCTTATACTACCCCTGCTGGAAAAACGGTTCGTCATCAGTTTACATTAGAAGCAAATAAATATAATGTTGATTGGAATATTCAATTAGAAGGTACAGATCAATTATTAACCAATCAAAAATTGAATTTTGTATGGGATGTACATGCTTACCAACAAGAGCGAACTTCAGTGTATGAGCGTCAAATGTCCAATATCTGTTTTTCTGAAGGTGGAGAATTTGATTATATATCTAGTAAAACTTCTAAAGCATTTGAGAAACCTATTCAATGGGTAGGCTTGGTGCAACAATTCTTTGCCACTACTTTAATTGCCAAAGAGGGTTTTGCATCGGGTAATTTGAATTGGCAAAGAAGTCTAGATAGTAGTAATAGTTTAGGTGCCCTTCAATCACAGTTACAAACTAAAGTAACAGGTACCAATGCAAGTATTGCCTTATCATTATACTATGGTCCTAATGACTTTCAAATCCTAAAAACGCAGGCTCCTGAAATGGAGAAAATTGTAAACTTAGGAAGAGACTTATATTCTTTTGTTCGTCCTATTAATAAATATATTTTAATGCCTGTATTTGACTTTATAGCAGGCTTTGTCAAAAATTTTGGATGGGTGGTTTTATGGTTGACAATATTTATTAGACTGGTGACTTCTCCACTTACCTATTCAAGTTATTTGAGTAGTGCCAAGATGAAAGTTTTGAAACCTGAATTAGATGAGATTAAGAAAAAATTAGGCGACGACCAACAAGGCTTTGCCATGGAGCAAATGAAACTCTTTAGAGAAGCAGGTGTAAACCCATTAGGTGGCTGTATCCCCGCTTTATTACAAATTCCTATCTTCTTTGCGCTCTATAGTTTCTTTAATTCTAATATTACCTTAAGAGGGCAGTCGTTCTTATGGAGCCATGATTTATCTAGCTACGACTCTATCGCAACGCTTCCTTTTACCATACCTAGTTTTGGTAACCATATTAGTTTATTTACACTTACTGCAGTTATTACAAGCTTATTAATGTCTGTTTATAATATGGCCATGACTCCAACGCAAGACAATCCTGCGTTAAAGTACATGCCTTATATATTCCCATTTGTATTATTATTTATATTTAACGGTTTGCCTTCTGCCTTAACTTGGTATTATACTGTTTCTAACGTAATTACTTTACTTATGCAGTTAGTGATTCAGAAATTTATCATTAACCATGATAAAATTTTAGCAGGTATTGAAGTAAAACGTAAAACACCGAAAAAGAAAAGTAATTGGCAGTCTAAGTACGAGCAAATGTTGGAGGCTCAGAAAAAAGTACAAACGCTAAAGGATAAAACAAAAAAATAAACTAACAATCCCCCTCAATCCCCCTGAAGTTTAAAATTACCCCCCTAATTATAAGCCTCTTCTTCTTAACGGCTTCATCTTACGCTCAAACCAAGCTAGTGGGAGAGTGTGCCCTTCAGTTTCAAATCACTGAACAAAAAGCAAATGCAGAGGTATTGCCTATTGGCATAAAAGAAGTTTGGGTAAAAGGAAATCAATGTAAAACTAGATTAACCACTGCTCAGTTAGTACAAACATTTTTATTTAATACACAATTAGATAAGGCAACTATTACTAAGGATATTGGTCAAAGCCATTTTCTGCAAACTATTAATTACCCGCCTGTTTCAAAAAATAATATAGTAACTCAAGAAGAAATAGCGGCTGATTCAACCATGAATATATTAGGCTACCGCTGTAAAGCCATGCAACTAAAATGGAGCGATGGATCTATCTATGATATTTTATATACCGATGCTTTAAACTTAACAGTGAATCAATTTGAATTAGGATTTAAAAATATTCCAGGTTTGGTTCTGTCTTATACTATAACAAGCGCAAAGGGCATGCGCATTAAATATCAAGCCACTCAATTGGATTTGAGTCCACTTTCATTAAGCCTGTTTACAATTAATAATGAATTGTATCAAGCAATAGATGAAAAGTAAAATCTAGGAAAATTTAGTAAGAGTAAGGACGATTGAAAACTAAACCTTTCAACAATAAAGGTTGAATATTAAGGTTGAACTGGACTAGGAGTTTTGAATTTAGACAAAACCACTTTGTAGCGATAAGGAATGACGTAAGAAATATTGCCCTTATTGTATTTAAGATAATTGCTATTGTTCACAGAACCACTCATGTTCATAGAGGCAATTCCTTTAAATTCTAAACTAGATTTTAAAGTATAAAAAGTAGCCGTCTTATGTGTAAGGTTTCCTATGTTTTTTAAGCTGTATTTTTCCACCATCTTTTTAGATTCGGTGCTACCATTTACAATAGTAGAGGCGTAACTACTTTCAGAGATAAGTAGCACAATAGTTAAGCAAGTGCTTATTAATATGTTTTTTATAGTACGCATGATCAGTTCAAAGGTAAGTATTTTACAATTTCAGCCACAAAATTATTTTTAACCTATTTATAGGGGTATGTGAAGAACAAATTATGGATAATTAATATGTTCATTGTATATTTATTTAAAGCAATGATAGCCAATATTTATTTTTTAAATCATTGAAAATCAATGCTTTATTCCTAACCCATAAATGAAAAAGCCATGTTCGATAACCATCGTGACGAGGAGGGCGGAGATATTCATGAATTAATGCAAAGGTACCAGAACCTAAAATTAGGGCGTACCAACTCCTATATAGAAGAAGATGACTTTGAAAGAATCATCGAGCACCTAGATGAGAAGGATGAAATAGGGGAAGCGATTGAAGCGGCCAATATTGCCCTCGATCAATATCCTTCTTCTGCTTTACTGATGATTAAGAAGGCCGATTTATTACTAGCCACTCGAAAATACAAAGAGGCTTTACATTTATTAGATACGGCTGCCTTATATGATCATAAGGATATGAATTTATTCATCTTAAAAACAGATGCCTACTTGGCATTAGATCAACCCGAAAAAGCCATTGTCTTATTACAAGAAGCCCTGCATTTATTTGAAGGTCCAGACCGTACTGAAGTTTTATTTGAACTAGCCGATGTATATGACGACCATGAAGCTTTTGATAAAGTCTTTGATTGCTTGCAATTAATTTTAGAAGAAGACCCTACCAATGAAGAAGCCTTATATAAAATTTGTTTCTGGACCGACTTTACTGGAAGAAATGAAGAAAGTATAAAACTACATCAACGCATTATTGATGAGCAACCTTATAATGCATTGGCTTGGTTTAATTTAGCGGCCGCTTACCAAGGCATTAAATTGCATGAGAAAGCAATTGACGCTTATCAATATGCCATTGTCATTGATGAAAAATTTGATTATGCGTATCGTAATATGGGCGATGCCTTTTTACGCATTAGAAAATATAGAGAGGCCATTGAAGCATTAGAAAAGGTTTTAGAATTATCAAGACCAGAGGATGTTATTTATGAAGCCATTGGGCATTGTTATCATAGAATGAAAAATTTTGCGCAAGCAAGATTTCATTATAAAAAAGCAGCGCACCTTAATCCCGACGATAGCAGATTGTATCAAAAAATTGCAGGCACCTATATGCAAGAAGAGCAGTGGGAACTAGCCATTAAGCAATTAGAGCATGCATTGAGAATTCATAAGCACATTAATGAGTACTATATTTTAATGGGGGAATGTTATATGCACCTTTTGCAATTCAAAGAAGCAGCCCAGTTTTTTGGAACTGTAGTTAAAAACAAGCCAAAGCAAATTGCCGGATGGGAATACCTAATAAAATGTTTAGTGGCCAATGAACAGTTAGACAATGCCCTAGAACAAACTGAACTTGCTTATATGTCTACGCAAGGGAAAGTCATTTTCATTTTTTACCGTAGTGCTATTTTATTTATGATGGGCAAAACAGCAGAGGGATTATTACAATTAGAGATGGCATTGTCTAAATCTTCTAAACTATTAAAAAAGTTTACCAAATTCTATCCTGAAATTGTGCATGACCCCAAAGTGGCTGACTTAATTGGACAATTTAAGAAGGCAAAAAAATCTTAATCAAATTAAGTTACCTTTGCGCTAATTATAAAATGAAAAAACAAAAAAATGAATTTTAATCTGACTCAAATACCTGAAAGAACAGCCAAGCCAAGAAAAAGTGGTCTTACTATGGTGATGGACAAAGGCTTGAGTTTTGGGGAAGCAGAAAATTTTTTAAGTGTTGCTGGGATTCATACCGATCTTATTAAATTAGGCTTCGGTACTTCTTTTGTTACCCCCAATTTGAGAAAGAAAATTGAATTATACCAAGCAGCTGGTATTCCTGTTTATTTTGGAGGCACTTTGTTTGAAGCCTTTGTAATTAGAAATCAGTTCGATGATTATATTGCGATGTGCAAGGATTATAAAATTGATATGATTGAAGTAAGCGATGGTTCTATTTCAATTCCACATGCTGAAAAATGTGGGTACATAGAAAAAATTTCAAAATTTGCAACGGTATTAAGTGAAGTGGGAAGTAAGGATGCTGCACATATAATTCCGCCTTATCAATGGATTGAACTGATGAGTGCTGAATTAAAAGCAGGGTCTACCTATGTGATTGCAGAAGCAAGAGAAGCGGGCAATGTAGGTATTTACAGAGGCAGTGGGGAAGTGCGTGAAGGATTAGTGCAAGAAATACTTACTAAAATTCCAGCAGAGAAAATTTTATGGGAAGCGCCTCAAAAAGCGCAACAACTTTATTTCTTGGAACTAGTAGGTTGTAATGTGAACTTAGGCAATATTGCACCTTCTGAAGTTATTCCTTTAGAAACCATGCGTATTGGACTTCGTGGCGATACTTTTGACTTATACTTAAATAAATAATCTTGCGCCAGTTCGGATTAATTGGATATCCATTATCCCATTCTTTTTCACAGAAATTTTTCACTGAAAAGTTTTTGCAGGAAAATATTGTCAATGCGAGCTACCAAAATTTTCCCATTCCCTCTATGGAATTCTTTGGGGCTTTATGGAAAGAAAATCCAAATCTAGAAGGCTTGAATGTGACCATTCCTTATAAAAAAGAAGTCATTCCTTTTTTACAACATAGTAGTGCTGTAGTGCAAGAAATTCATGCTTGTAATTGCATTCGAAAATTCAATAATGAGTTGTATGGTTATAATACTGATGTAATTGGTTTTGAAAAATCTTTACTTCCTTTTTTACAACCACATCATACGCATGCACTCATACTCGGCACTGGTGGTGCGGCTGCGGCAGTAAGGTGGGTGCTTCAAAAATTAAATATTCAATTTCAGTTGGTTTCAAGAAAGGCGAACACTATTGAAGCGAATAATGAAATGAAAGCTTCTTTAAATTATGATCAATTATCTGCCTCAGTGATAGAAACTCATACACTTATTATAAATACAAGCCCACTGGGTATGTATCCCAATGTGAATGAAGCGCCACCCATTGCTTATGAGGGTATAACGGCGCAGCATCATTTATACGATTTAGTGTATAATCCAACAGAGACTTTATTTATGCAAAAAGGTTTAGAAAAAGGCGCCACTGTTCAAAATGGATTAGCCATGCTGCATATACAAGCAGAAGAGTCTTGGGCTATATGGAATGCAAAAATGTAAATAATTGAGTGACGGCTTTTTGTCTATGGCTAAATATATTTTTTTCCTCCATGGTCATTTCAGCAAAACTTTTACTAGCACCTTCTGGAATAAAAATGGGATCATAACCAAAGCCTTCAGCGCCATGCATGGTTTCAGCAATTGTTCCTTTACAAATTCCTTCGAAATAAAAAACTTCTTTATTCCATAGTAAACATATCACTGTTCTAAATTGTGCTTTGCGATTGGTAGAACCATTTAATTTTTCTAATACTTTATCAATATTGGCTTGAAAATTTCTATCGCCACCTGCATACCTTGCACTTTTCACACCTGGCTCCCCATTCAGTGCTTCAATTTCAAGTCCTGTATCCTCGCTAAAACAATTTTGCTTGGTGATGTTTTCTATAGTAATCGCTTTTTCGTAAGCATTCTCTTGTAGAGTTTCGTGCGGCTCAGGAATATCAATATCTATGCCTGCTTCTTTTAAAGTAATAATAGTGAAGTCGCTTCCTACTAAGGATTGAATTTCTTTTATTTTATGTTCGTTATTAGTAGCAAAAATGATAGTGTGCATGCGAACTTATTATAATTGAAATATTTGTTTAAGCACGGTCCATAGTTTTCCTTTTTCTTTTTTAGCATCTGCGCTAGTTCCTTGCATTGTAGATAGTGCTGCGCTAAATAATAAATTGGCTTCACCTAAGGGCGTTGTTTTATATAAGGTAGTAGGTAATTTAATTTTTAAGGCCTTGCTATCTATATCAAATGCAATCACTAATAAAGAAGGAAGTTTAGTAAGCATTTCATGCAAACTTGCTTTTTGATTACCTAAATTAATAAGAGCAATATCTGCAATGGTAAGTCGGCAAGCATTTAAAATGGATGTCAGTAAAATAAAATCGCTTTCGTTTAAATACACCGAGGCGGGGTCATTCACTACTACCAATATTTTTTTATGATGATCTCCTAAATATTTAATAGGGCTAGCCATCTCTGTTTCATCGGTGACAGTGGCTTGTTCTTTACCTGGTAATTTATTTTCAGGAATTAGAGCAGGCTTTATTTCCTTTTCAGGCAGGACCAAACTATCTTTGTATAAAGAAACTAAGACAGCAGGAGGTAAAATTGTTTTTTCTACTTTCATGAAGTTGGAAAATTAATTGAAAAGGCGCAGATTGAAAAATAACAGTTGTAAGTTTTCCTCTTTTTTCGTTTCTTTGTAATTCGAATTCACCCTACATAATTATCTATCATGGCGCATCCAATCATTCCTGTTACCCAAACAACCCATCCTCGTTTGCCTCAGTTTAAATTTGAGACATTGCAGTTTGGAAAACATTTTACCGACCATATGTTAATGGCCGATTATGAAAACGGTGAATGGAAAAATGTAGTCATTAAACCTTATGCCCCTTTTGAAGTAGATCCTGCCTCTGCCATGCTACATTATGGTCAAACTATATTTGAAGGTATTAAAGCGTATAAGAATACCAAAGACGAAGTCGTTATTTTTAGACCTGATCAAAATTTTATTCGTTTTAATGTATCTGCTGCAAGAATGCAAATGCCGCAAGTACCTGAATGGTTATTCATGGAAGGCATGAAACAACTTATAAGTGTAGACAAAGGATGGATACCAAGTTTACCAGAACACTCTTTATATATCAGACCTTTTATGATTGCCACCGATCCTTTCTTAGGCGTGCGTCCATCAACTACTTATAAGTTCATGATTATTTTAGGCCCATCTGGACCTTATTTTTCTGCACCTATGAAAATTGTTATTGAAGAAAAGTATACACGTGCAACACCCGGTGGTGTTGGCTTTGCAAAGAATGGGGGAAATTATGGCGGTAGTTTATATCCTGTTGATTTAGCACAAAAAAATGGATACGATCAAGTTTTATGGACCGATGCCATTGAACATAAATATGTAGAAGAAGTGGGTATGATGAATGTGATGTTTGTTATTGATGGAAAAGTAATTACCCCAAGTTTAGAAAGAGGAACCGTATTAAAAGGGGTCACTAGAGACAGTGCTATTATTTTATTAAGAGATATGGGCTATGTAGTGGAAGAAAGAAATTTATCAATTGATGAAATTGTGGAGGCGCATAAAAAAGGATTGTTTCAAGAAGTTTTTGGAGTAGGCACAGCCGCAGTGGTTTCTTATATTAGTAAATTAAGCCACAAAGACTACGACATGAACTTCGATATCGATCAATTAAAAGTGGCTCCTGCATTGAAGCAACATTTAAACGATATAAGAGTAGGGAATGTGCCAGATAAGCATAACTGGTTAATGAAAGTTCCTTCATAGAAGCTAAATCTCTGAAAATCAAGCTATTTTAATTGAATTATTGACTCAATTACTGACAAAAGGGGGTATTTGGGGTATTTTTTTAAAATTAGCGAATAAACATTTTGGTATTTGGGCTACAGCCATTACCTTTGCCGTCCGAATTTTTTATAAACCGAAATTGAAA
>Ga0222712_10000584_pt1 | contig 47479 bp, 41 predicted proteins | sample C33_657DmetaG_FD_165043 | JGI IMG/M metagenome (GOLD analysis project Ga0222712, IMG submission 165043) | Estuarine water microbial communities from San Francisco Bay, California, United States - C33_657D | ecosystem: Environmental > Aquatic > Marine > Unclassified | place: USA: California... | reverse complement strand
ACGCGCGGAGAGGGAGGGATTGATTCCGCTTCGCTCCAGGGCTCCGCCCCGATGCCTGCGGCATCGCCTGCTCGGCCTAGCGGCCTTCGCCGAACCCAAGGGTTCTCATCCCTCCTCACGCGCTCACGCGCGGAGAGGGAGGGATTCGAACCCTCGGAGCCTTGCGGCTCGCCTGATTTCAAGTCAGGTGCAATCGACCACTCTGCCACCTCTCCGTGCAAGGGATTAGAGGCGAGCCTCGGATTCGCCTCAAGCGGATTCGGTGTGTTACCCTTGAGTTATCGGCGAGTTTCCCATCGCAAGCTGGTTCTGTCTATGAAGACGGGCATGAGTACCTGCGATCGCGTGGAAGAACTGGAAGGTCCTTACGGTCCTTTCGCCATCGGCGAACGCGCCATCCAACGGCTCTGGGCATCCGGCGAAGTCACGGGCCCGATGGCGTCCGCCAATGGCAAGACCATCGCGGTCCTGACGCCCGGCGACTGGAATCGCGGGGCGGGGCCCGACTTCCTTGGAGCGGAACTGCTCATCGACGAGCGCCGCGTCCGGGGTGACGTCGAAATCCACCTACGCTCCAGCGACTGGCAAGCCCACCAGCATGACCGTGACCCCAACTTCTCCGGTGTCGTCCTACACGCGGTCCTGCTGCCTGGCGTCAAGGATGTGACGACCACGTCGGGGCATCAGCCCGAAACGGTCGTGCTCCTCCCCTACCTGCCGCGCGACCTTGAAGACCTCGCCGAAGAAGATGCGTTGCTCGAATTACGCGGCCGGGCCGGGGAGGTCGCCCGCAAGGTGCAGGCGGCCGAAAGCACCATCCTACCGGGCTTGCGCCGGCGCGCCGTGGAACGTTTCCGCCGCAAGGCCAAGCACGCCAAGGCCCGCGCCAAAGCCATCGGCTGGGAAGCGGCCTGCCACGAGCTGGTCGTGGAATCCCTCGGCCATGGCGGTAATCGCGCCCCGATGTCCGAATTGGCCCGCGCCCACTCCCCCGCCGAGATGGTCCTGCTCGGCCTCGATGCGCTCTACATGGAAAAGTGCGGGCGCTGGCGGCTCCGGGGCTTGCGTCCGGCCGGACATCCCTACCGGCGCTTGGCGCAATACCTAGAACTGAATCGCCGACAGCCCGATTGGCGCGAACGGGTGCGTCACTGGGGCACCGAATTGGAACAGTCCATCCTGACCAGCCATCGGCGACGCCTGCACGACGGCATCCTGGGCTGCGTTTTTCCCGACGGTCGGGCCGACACGCTCTGTATCAATGCCTTACTCCCCTTACTCCATGCGTCTGGTCAGGACTGTGAACGGACGTGGATCGAATGGCCGCCGGGCAACCACCCCGAGGATATCGAGGAAGCCCGCCGCGTGCTCGGACTCACCGGCGTTTCGCGCAACTTCGAAGTGCAAGGCATCCTCGACGTCATCCGCCGCAGCGCGCCCGACGCGACGCCGGCTTAGGCCATCATCTTGCGGATCTTTTCCAAAGAGACGGCCAGCCGATCGACTTCTTCGAACGAATTGTAGAAGGCAAAGGAGGCCCGCGCCGTCCCCGGGATGCCGAGGTGCTTCATCAGCGGCATGCAGCAATGATGGCCCGTGCGGATCGCGATGCCATCCGCGTCGAGCAAGGTCCCGATGTCATGCGGGTGGCCGCCTTCGATCAGGAACGACAAGACGGCGACTTTCTCGGGAGCTTCACCGATGAGGCGGAGTCCTTTGATGGCCCGGAGGCGCTCCGTGGCCGCGGCGAGCAGTTTCTGCTCGTGCGCATGTGCATCCGCCTGCCGCGGCATGAAATACTCCAACGCGACGGCCAAGGCGATGGCGCCGGAGATGTCCGGCGTGCCCGCCTCAAAACGCTCGGGGGCCTCCCGGAAAGTCGTCCCTTCGAAGTCGACCTTGCGGATCATGTCCCCGCCAAACTGGTAGGGGGGCAACGTGTCGAGCAGCTCCGGACGGCCCCAGAGGACGCCAATCCCGGTCGGGCCAAAGGTCTTATGTCCGGAGAACGCGTAGAAGTCGCAGCCGAGCGCTGGCACATCGACCTTGAAATGCGCGGCGGCCTGACAGCCGTCGATGAGGACGGTGGCGCCCACCGTCTTGGCGAGGCGGGTCATCTCGACCGCCGGGTTGACCGTACCGAGGGCGTTCGAGACGTGCGCGAAGGCCACCAGCTTCGTCCGAGGAGAGAGCAAGCGACGATAGGCGTCGAGGTCCACTTCTCCGCGTGGGGTCACGGGCACGACTACGACCTTGGCCCCGCTGCGTTCGGCGGCGACCTGCCATGGCACGATGTTCGCATGGTGTTCGAGCGCCGTCAGGAGGATCTCATCCCCCGCCCGCAAATAGGTCCGGCCCCAGGTCTCGGCGACGAGGTTGATCCCTTCCGTGGCACCGCGCACGAAGACGCAACCGCGGGACTCCGAGAGGCCCAAGAAGCGGGCCACGACCTCGCGCGAGCGCTCGAAGGCCTGCGTGGCTTCCTCGCTCAGCAGGTGCACGCCGCGATGGACGTTCGCATTACCCTTCGAATAGTAGTCGACCAAGGCCTGGATGACGACCTGCGGTTTCTGCGAGGTCGCGGCGTTGTCCAGGTAGGTCAGCGGACGGCCGTGCACCAACCGCCCGAGGATCGGGAAGTCTTGGCGCAAGGTCGCGACGTCGAATGCCATGGCGGCGAACGTAGGAGGGACCCTGCGGGGCGCAACAGGGAAGCGACGATTAAGGACCCGTCGGGAGGCGCACGGCGCGGCGAATGTAGGTCGGCACGTCGACGTCTTGCCCGTCGATGAAGGTCAAAGGCGTCCCGCCGAACAGACCGCGGCGCATGGAATCTTCGGTCGCGAAACCGAAGATCTGCTGGTTCTCCTCACCGGGCTTAGCGCCCTTCCCTTTTTTTACAGGCTTAGGCGCCGGGGTCGAGGCACCCAAGACGGCCACTTCGACGCGGTCGCCGAAGTCCGGGACGACGCGGGCGCACAGCAAGGTCGAGGTCTCCCCGCCGAATCGCATGCGGACCGCGGCCACGGCCTCAAAGGCCTCCGTGGCCGAAAGCGTCGGGCCACCCGTCACCGCGACGAACAACGAAGCGGCTTTGGTCGTCGCGCCTGGCGCGTGGGCGAGCGGACACTCGTTGGCGGCCCGCGCGGCGGCCAGCGCGGCGCCGGTCCCTTGACCACACCCGTAGGTGAAGAGCGTCGGTGAACCAGGGGTCGCCAAGATCGAACGCACCGCCGCGGGGTCCGCCGGGACCAACGCGCCCGGGACGAAGGTCCCCGCCAAGGCGCGCAACGCCCCACCAACCCACTCATCGGCGGAGGCGAAGGATTCGGACAAAGGCGCGTCCTTGGAAACCTGCAGAAGCAAGAGGTCGTTTTGCACCGCGACCAAGCCGTGCGCCTTCGCGCCCAACTTATCGAGGGCTTCGCTGGCTTGGCGTTTGCGGCGTTCGCCTTCATGGGAGAAGGGAATCGTCGCGTAAGCCAAGACCGTCGCGCCCGCGTCCGTGGCGACGGTCGCCAGAAAGGCCGCCGCGCCACTCCCCGTCCCGCCGCCGAGACCGGTGACCAGCACGACCAGCGCGTAGCCGGTGAAGAGCCGACGAAGTTGGGGCTCTTCGGATTCCGCCGCCGCGGCGCCGACGGCAACCTCGCCACCCGTACCCATGCCGCGCGTCTGGGCGCGGCCCAGCTGGAGCGTTTCACGACCGTTCGCTTGAGCCAACGCCGAGGCGTCGGTATCGATCAAGGCGACCTTGACTTCGACCGGGAGGCTGGGGGCAAGCCGAGCGACGATGGAGCACCCCGCCCCACCGAGGCCGACCAACAGGATGGCGCGGTTGGGTTCCATCTTAGAAGCGGAACATGTCCTTCAGCCAGGCGAGCGTGCCTTGGGGGCGACGGACGGGCGGAGGAGCATCCTCGATGGCGGCCTTCATCATGCCGATGACGCCCGCGTATTCGGGTTTACGGTAGGCCTCCTTCTCGAACTGCGGGATACCGACGCGCGTCGGCAGACCGAGGACGTTCGTACTGGCTTCCGCGGCATCGGCGAGGTTGGCCGTGCCGCCGGTCAAGATGGCGCCGGAAGGCAGGAAGTTCTGGTCGAGCTTCACCGCATGGCCCGGGAAAATCTGCTCCAACTGATGGAGCACGTCCTTGCGGACGAACTCCAGCGTTTCCTGGAAGCGCAACGCGGCGACCTGCGTGATGGTGCCCCGGTTGAACTGCTGGTCCCCCACGCCCTTGTCGCCGTCCTTCCAGATGGTCTGGTTGGCGTCGGTCTCGCGGTGGAGCGCCGAACCGAAGCGGACCTTGAGGTCCTCCGCGGTGTCGCGGCTGATGCGCAAGGCCACGCTGAGGTCGTTGGTGAGGTGCTCGCCACCGACCGGGATCGAACCCGCGCAAAGGATATGGCCCTTGAAATAGAGGATCCAATCCGTGGTGCCCGCGCCGAAATCGACGACCAACACCCCGCCCTGCTTCTCGGCTTCGCTGATCAACGCGCAGGCCGCCGCGTGGGATGCCAGGATGAAGTCGCGGACATGGATGCTCATCGCGTTGATCATGTTCACGCGGAAGCGGACGTTGCCTTCCTCCATGGTCACGCGCCAAAAGTTCACTTCGAGACGCTTCCCTTGGAGGCCCACGGGGTTCTCGACGCTCTTGCCGTCCAGCATGGTCGGCTGACGCATGTAGAGGATCGTGGCGCGACCCGCCGGCGGCTCGAGACGCTTGGCGGAAAGCATCGCCTCGTTGAAGTCCCTGGCGGTCACCTTGCCATCGTGGGCGGGGACGGCGACGAAACCCTTGACGCGCTCGCCCGCGACGGAAGGTCCGGCGATCGTGAGGTAGACCTCTTCGATGCCGCGCTGCGCGACCCGCTCGAGGTCGTTCACGGCTTCGTGGACGCAGTTATGGAGCTTCTCGAGGTCGACGACGGTGCCCTTGACGACGCCCTCCGTCCGGCGCTCGCTGAAGCTGAGCATGCGGGCCTTGCCGTCGATGATCTGGCCGACGAGGCCGACGGTCTTGTGGGTCCCGATGTCGATGACGGCGATCAGGGAGGGAAGTGGCTTGGATTTGGTCATCGAGTGGTGGCGGGCACGAGGCGGGGTTCAGGGACAGGACGCGCAGAGGTGCGGTTCTGGATGGAAAGTTTGAGCACGTACGCCGGGGCGGTGATGCCGGGGCGACGAAGCAGGCCGTCGAGGTCGAGCCGCGACAGGATGGCGAGTTCGTTGCGCCAGTTGGCGGTCGAGAAGACGATCTCGGTCAGCACGGGGCGATCGGCCGGCTGCGAGGCCCGCCGGACGGCGACGCGGAGATTGGAGCCCGGCGAGTCTTCCTGGGCCCCGAAGCAATCGCGGAGCGAAAGCGCGCTCCACTCGCGGTACTGGTTCGGGTAAGCCGATTGCGCGGCGAGCAAGAAAGGTCCCGCCACTTCAATGCCTTCGATCGTCGCCTTGTCGCCGCTGCCGCTCGTCCGGTAGTCGATGATTTCCGGCAAGTTGCGGATGGCTTCCGAAGGGTAACCCGCCCCGGAGAACTGCACGCCTTCGGGGCTGACGAGGCGCACGACCATCGGCCCCGAACCCGGCAGGCTGGCGATCTTCGCCACGGCCTTACGTTCGCGCAAAATGATTTCCAACGAGCCATCCCCGCGGCGGCGGACGTCGGCGCTGGCGATCTGCGTATCCATCTCGAGGTCGGCCTTGATCGCCGCCACATCCTTGGCCGCCCCATCCTTCCCTTGGGCCACGAGGCGCTGCAAGTCGGGGACGGGGTAAAACCCGTCCGTCTTATAACGCAGCGAGCCATTCCCCACGACCACGGCGGTGGTGTCGTCGATGGAGACCCACACGATGCCACCCAACGTGGCGAAGAAAATCACGGCCAAGACGAGCGGCAGGCGCGAACGCGCGGCGCGCTTGCGGCCCAGCTCATCGCCCGGCATGCGGCGCACGTCCTGGGGAATCAACTGCCGCCATTCGCGGTCGGCGGGGCCCATGAACGCATCGCGGCGCGGGCTGAAGAACTGACGGAGGCGGGTGAAGAGGTTCATGTTCAACGGGTGCTGCGGGCGGCGGCGCGGGCGAAGACCGGAGCGGTCATCCGCTGCACGAGCGCGGGAAAATCTAGCCCCGCACAGGAAGCGCTCTTGGGCATCAGGCTGGTTTCGGTCATGCCGGGCATCGTGTTGATCTCCAAGAAATAGAATTGCCCGTCGGGTTCAAGGAAGAGGTCGGCCCGGGCGAAATCGCGGCAACCACAGGCCCGGAAGAGCGCCTCGGCCGCGGCTTGGATGCGCGCGGTGAGTTCACCGGGGACGGCGGCGGGATAGATGTAATCCGAGGAGCCCTTGGTGTATTTGCTTTGGTAGTCGTAGACGCCCTTGCGGGGGACGATCTCGACGATCCCCATGGCTTGACCGCCCAGGATGCCGATGGACATCTCGCGCCCCTGCAGGCGACGTTCGGCCATCCACTGCCCGGTCGCCGGAATCTGCGCCAAGGCCTCGGCGATCGCGGTTTCGCCGTCGACCACATACAACCCGACGCTGCTGCCCTTATCGGCCGGCTTGAGCACGACCTGCGGACCAAGCTGGGCGACGAGGGCGGCGGCCGTCGGCTTGGCGGCCCCCGCAAAAGCGACCTCGGGAATCGCCGGAACGCCCGCGCGGCGCATGGCCGACTTGGTCGCGACCTTATCGAGGCAGAGGCGACTGGCGGCGGCTTCACAGCCGGCGTAGGCCACGCCGCGAGCGTCCAACTCGGCTTGGACGGTCCCGTCCTCACCGTAGTCACCGTGGATGACGGGGATGACGATGTGGCGGGCGGCATCGAGCCACTCGGGGAGTTCGTTGCGGTCCAGTTCCACCAAGCGGCAGCCCGGCAAGGCGCCCGCGACGGCGCGACCGGAGCGGAGCGAGACTTCGCGTTCAGGGGAAACGGCTCCGCAGAGCACGACGGGCTGTAAAGGCTGACTCATAGCAAATCTTTCCATTCGCGCCCGAGGGCGACGATTTCAGGGTGAAGGACACGCCCATGGCGCGCCTGGACGGTGCGACGGACCTCGCGCATCAAGGCGAGGATGTCCGCGGCGCGGGCGTCGCCGAGGTTGACGATGAAATTGGCGTGGATCGGCGAGACGGTCGCCGCACCGACGTGCGTACCCTTCAGACCACTGGCTTCGATGAGCCGGCCCGCCTTGTCGTCGTCGGGATTGCGGAAGACGCACCCGGCGCTCGGATCCCGCGGCTGGGAAGCGCGGCGCTTCTGCCCCATCTCTTCCATCGTCTGGCGAATCGCCTCGGTGGTCGCCGTTCCGCGGGCCCGCAGCACCGCGGACAAGACCACGGCGCCGTGAAGCTGGGGGCAATCGCGGTAAAGGGCATCGAAGCAATCCCGACGCGCGGCGCGAACCACACCCCGGGGCGAAAGCCATTCGACGGACTCGACGACGTCGAAGATCCAACCGCCCATCGCACCCGCGTTCATCCGAAGGGAACCGCCGAGGGTCCCGGGAATCCCCTCCAAGAACTCAAAACCGGTGAGGCCGGCCTTGGCGGCGAAGCCACAGAGTTCCTTGAGCTTGGCGCCGCCCCCGACGCGGAGACGGCCGTCGCCGAGGTCGGTCACCTGGCCCCAGGTCTCGGCGGGAAGATGCAAGATCAAGCCATCGTAACCGTCATCGGGAACCAAGAGATTCGAACCGCGCCCCAAGACAAAGTAAGGAAGCCCGAGGCGTCCGGCCGCCCGCAGCAGCACGACGACGTCATCGACGGTGGCCGGCTCCGCGTACCAGCGGGCCGCGCCGCCGACGCCGAGGGTCGTCCGTCGGGCCAAGGGCTCGCCGGCGCGGACGACGCAAGCCGCCGAAACCTTACCCGCCACCAGTTCGCCGAGGTCTTGGGTCAGGGCAGGCAAGCCTTCCTCGCGCAATACCTTCGCAAACTGCTCCGCATCACGCTCGATATCGCCAGCACCCACGAAGGCGACGACGGTATCAGCCCCCGCCGCCAAACCCGCCAACAGCGCCGGCAAGCCCGCGCGATCTTCCACCAAGCGGAGGGAAGAACCGGCGACGACGGCATCGGAACGACCACCTTCGACGGCGGCCTCCCCCGCGGCATAGACCGGCAAAACAATGGCGTGGTCCGCGACCTGCAAGGCCTGGCGAAACTCCGTCGCATATTGGCGCGTCCGCGTATGGCGATGCGGCTGGAAGACGACGATCAGGCGGCCCGCATGGGTATCGCGGATCCAGTTCAGCAGGGCCGCGATTTCCGTCGGGTGATGCGCGTAGTCCGCCAAGACCCGGAGCCCGCTGCGCTCGAAGAGGACATCTTGCCGGCGCCGGATGCCGCTCCACCGCGCCAAGGGCGCCGCCACGAGTTCACCCGTGATCAGGTGCGTCACGGCCAAGGCCATGGTCGCGTTCGCGCGGTTGAAAGCACCGGCGACCGGCAAGGTCGTCTCCACGGCGGGGAAACGGCCACCGAGCCGGAGCCGCGAGTTCGCATGGTCGCCGGACAAGAAGGCGGCGGCGTAGTCACCCTCCGCTCCGACCCGCCAGACCTGCACCGACAAACCCTGCGTCAGACGTTCCAGCCGCTCATTGCCCGCCGGAATGATCACGGCCGTGCGGGTGCGCTCGAACAAGGCACGGAAGACGCCTTCGAGCGCCGCTTCGTCGCGGTAGTAATCGGGATGATCCCAATCCAAATTCACGGCGACGGTGACGTCGGGCGAAAAAGCCCCGATGGTGCCATCGCTTTCGTCGACCTCCGCCACCACCCAAGGCGAAGTGGCCGAAGCCCGCGCCGGCGGGAAATCCGGGTCGCGAAAAAGCCCCCCGAGGACGTAGCCGAAATCCGCGCCCGCCGAAGCCAACGCCGAGACCAGCATGCCACAGGTCGTGGTCTTGCCATGGCTGCCGCATACGGCGACGAAGCGACGGCCCGCCACGCTCTCGGCCAGCAACTCCCCGCGGCGCAGGACGCGCGCGGCGTGCCGGGTCGCGAGGTCGAGGGCGGGATGGCCCGGCTTGACCGCGCTGGAGCGACCCACGACGAGGGGCGTCCGGCCTGCGGCCCAAGGGTCGCGCAGCAAAGGGATTTCGGCCGTGGCCAGGTGCGCTTCCATCGGACTACCCGTGGCGTCATCCCACCCGGAGACATCGCAGCCCGACCCTTTGAGGTAAATCGCCAGCGGTCCGACGCCCATGCCGCACGCACCGAGCATCCAAGCGGAAGCGGGGGCACTCATCCCGCCGAAGCGCGCGGAGGGCGCGCGAGATGGACGGTTTCCTGGAAAAGTTCTTCCCAACGATTCGCGGCATCGGCCAGGGCCAAGGCATCGCGCATTTCGGCCAAGGCCGCATTGTTCGAGAGACGGTCGTAAAGGAGGGTCGCGAGTCGCGGCAGGTCGCGCTCGGGCCAGAGGATTGCCGCGCCTGCTTCAGCGGCGAAAAGCGCATTGGCCGTCTGGTGATCGTCGGCCGCGGAGGGCAACGGCACCAGGACCGCCGGCGTCCGACACGTCGCCAGCTCCGCCAAAGTGCCCGCCCCGGCCCGCGTCACCGCCAAGTCGCTCGCCGAATAGGCGAGGCCCATCTGATGGCAGAAGGGGATGAACCGGACGAGGGATGTCTCCGTACGCACTTCGCCTTCGCGCCCATTCGGACCGGTCAGGCAAAGGACATGGATGCCGCGCGCGGCAAGTTCACCCAACTGGCCTTCGACCCAACGCGTCAAGACGTTCGCACCTTGGCTTCCACCCAAGACCAACAACAAACGCCCCGTGGCCGGGAAGCCCAAGGCCTTGCGGGCGACGTCACGGGATGACGGGCGAACTTCGGCCCGCACCGGAAAACCAGAGTCATGCTGCCGCGCCGCGGCGACCCCCTCGAGCCGAACGCCCGTCGGCAAATGGATGGAGCGCGCAAAACGGGCGATCAGGCGGACGGCCTTGCCGGGCCGACGGTTGGATTCGTGCACGAGCACGGGGATGCCCGACAACCAACACGCGATCGCGGGGCCCACACTCATGAACCCGCCGAAGCAGACCAAGGCAGAGGGCCGGAAACGGCGGGTCAAACGCCAAGCGGACCAGATCGAGCCGAGCAACGCCGGAAAGAAGCGGAGCTTGTTCACCAAGCCCGGGCCGAAGCCGCGGCCCCGCCCCGGGACGAAGGTAAACCGGGGATAGTGCGCCGTCATCCGCGCATCGACCGCTTTGCTGCTGACCACGAGGAGGCACTCGTGGCCTTCATCCGTGAGCCGCTGGGCCAGGGCGATGCCGGGGGCGAGATGGCCACCGGTCCCGCCACAGGCTAGCAGCACCCGGCTCATGCGCGCGCCTCCTTGGGCTTGAACGGGGACTGCGCCGCCTCGCGGATGCAATTCAAGATCAGCCCGACCATGCAGGACATGATCACCAGATTCGTGCCTCCGTAACTCAGGAAGGGCAACGAGATGCCCTTGGTCGGCAGCAGGCCGGTGACGACGCCCATGTTCACCAACGCCTGCAGCACGAGGAAGAGCGTGGCCCCCAGGCAGACGTTGAGGCGGTAGAGGTCGTTCGAGAACTGCATCGCCCGGAAGGCCAACCAGAAGATGGTCAAGTACGCCAAAGCCACCAGGACCGTACCGATCAGGCCATGTTCTTCGCCGATGTTCGCCAAGACGAAGTCCGTATGCGCTTCGGGCAGGTAGGCGCGGACTTGGAGCCCGTTGGCGGCGCCCTTCCCCGTCACGCCACCGACGCCGAAGGCGATCATCCCTTCGAAGAGCTGGTAAGCTTCGTTTTCGCGGTGTCCCCACGGATCCATGAACGAAGTGAACCGACGGAAGCGGTTACCCCAATTGAGGATCAGGATCGTGAAGCCCGCGCTGCAGATCAAGAAAGTGGGGATGATGTATTTCCAGCGGACCCCCGAGATGAACATCATCGTGCCGCCCACGGTCGCGCACAGCACGATGGTGCCCAAATCGGGCCCCAACGCGATACCGCCGCAGATGGCGCCGATCAGGAGCGAGGGTTTGACGAAACCCTCGCGGCAATCCAACCAACCGGCGGCGGTGAACGGATTATACGGTTCCCGCGAGTTGTAGCGGAAGACGGGTTGGCGGAGATCGATGGTATGTCGCTGCAGGCGCGACAGCATGTCGGCGAGGACGATGACGAGGGCGAGTTTGCCGAGGTCGGAGGCCTGCAGACGGAAGAAACCGAAATCGATCCAGCGCCAGGAACCGTTGACCGTCACGCCGATGCCGGGGATGCGCGCCGCCAGCATGGCGAACATGGCTGTCCCCAGGATCCACCAGCGGTACTCGCGCAATCGCTCGAGGTTGACGCGGAAGGCGAGCCAACCAGCCAAGAGCGCGAACGGCACGTACAATAACTGACGTTCGAACGCGGCGGTCCGGTTCTTCGCGCTCAGCGAAATCCCGGCGCTGTATTGATTGACGAGGCCGAAAGCAATCAACGCCACCGCGATCACCGCGATCCAAAAGGCGTGGCTCCCGAGGAATCGGGGGCTCTCCTGTTTGGGCGCGATGATCATGGCGGCGGGACGAGACTAACCTAAGCCGATTACTTGGTCGGGGTCGGAGCCGGAGCGCCGGCATCCGCCGCCGGAGCCGGAGCCGATTCCGCGGTGAAGCGGATGATCTTCAACGGCTCGATGGCCGGGCCAGCGGGGGCCGCCGGGGCGGCCGGCGAGCCGGACGAAGCCTTCGGGGTCGTCGTGGCCTTCGGGGCAGCCTTCTTGGCCGCACCCGGCGCCGGAATCTTCAGCTTCTGGCCTTCACGGATCACCGCGTTGCGGGAAATGCCGTTGGCCGCGGCGAGGTCATCGATGGTGACCTTTTCGCGGGAGGCGATGAGGGACAGGGTTTCGCCCTTCAGCACGGCATGCGTGCCACCGACGCCGACCGGCGTCACGGGGGTCACCTTGGTGGGCTTGGGCGTCGGCAGCGTGGCGATCGGCAGGGGCGCCGGGGTCAAGGCCGGAGCCGGCGTGGCCGTACGGGCACCCGCGGAGTAAGCGGTGAGGTCGGGTTCCTTCTCGTAGCCGCTGGTGCTACGGCAGCCGTTGACTCCGACGAGGACGGCGATGACGCAGAGGTGCAGGAGCACGACGGCGCTGACGGTGATGATGGGTCGCATGATGTGTGTGGTTTGGTTTGGGTTGGAAGATTGGGTGAACGGAAAATCAGACGCGGTTGGCCAAGGCGGTCGCCGCGCGCTCGAAGACGATGCCGCGTTCGGCATAGCCTTTGAATTGGTCGAAACTGGAGAAGCCGGGGCTCAAGAGAATGGCGACGGGGCCTTGGGCGTCCTTGGCCGCGGCGACGACGGCGTCCTGCAACGAGGGGAAATAACGGGCGGGCTTGCCCAAGGCTTCGAGGGCGCGCTGGAGTTCGACCCCGGTCTCGCCGATCAGGTAAGCCGAATCGATGCGCGGCGCCAGGGTCGCGGCGAAGCGACCGAGGTCCCCACCCTTCCACTTGCCGCCGCCGACCCAGCGCACCGGGATGGTGAACTGCTCCAACGCCGCATAGACGGCATGGAAATTCGTGCCCTTGGAGTCGTTCCAAAACTCGATGCCCCGCGCTTCCGCCACCTTGCGCAAGCGATGCGGCGCCGGCCGGAACAGTTTGGCGGATTCCTCGAGATGCCGCAGCGGGATGCCGCGCGACTGCCAATAGCGGACCGCCAAGGCCCAGTTCTCGCGTTGCGGCCAGGACTCGAAGACGGAGCCCGCGGGGATGGAGGCGGCGACTTCGGCGCGCGTGGCGATCAACGTGCCTTCGGGCATCTCGATGCCGAACTGCTTGGCCGCGGCCTGCACCGACTCACCCACGATGAGGGTGCCACCGACGACCATCCGCTCGACGAGCTTGAACTTGGCGCGGAAGTAACTCTCGAGGTCGCCATGGCGATCGAGGTGGTCTTCGTCGAAGTTCGTCCAGAGGACGGTCTCGGGCGTGAAGTGACGCAGGTCCTCCGCCTGGAAGGAGCTGACCTCGACGACGGCGAGGAAAGCGGCGTTGGAGGAGGTGTTGGCCAAAGAGGTCAAGGGCAGGCCGACGTTGCCGCAGGCGATCGCGTTGAGGCCGGCCCGCTTGTGCGCGAAAGAAAGGAAATCGGTCAGCGTCGTCTTGCCGTTCGTCCCCGTGATGGCGATCGAGGCGCCCGACCAGAGCAAGGCGCCGAAATCCAGCTCCGCGAGGCAGAGCAAACCCGCGCGCCGCGCGGCCAACATCCACGGGTGCGGTTGCGCGAAACCCGGGCTGTAGACCATCAGGTCGTGACGCGCCGCTTCTTCCGGACCAAAGACGGCGTTGTCGCCTTTCTCGTCGTAGATGACGGAGGCGAAGCCGGCCAACGCCAGCGCATCGGCGACCGCGCGACCGCTCACCCCAGCCCCCAAGATGGCGGCGGGGCGGGTCAGACGTCGACGAAGGGTGTCCGGGATTTCGGTCATCGGATCTTCAACGTGAGCAGGCCGAGGAGGCCGCAGAGGAAAGAGAGGATCCAGAAGCGCGCGACGACCTTGGTCGCCGGCCAGCCCTTCTTCTGGAAGTGATGATGGATGGGCGTCATCAAAAAGAGCCGCTGACCGCCGGTGCGCTTGAAATAGGCGACCTGCAGGATGACCGAAACGGCCTCGACGACGAACACCCCGCCGACGATCGCCAGCAGGAAGGGCTGGTGCATGAGGCAAGCGACGCAACCGAGCGCACCGCCGATGCCGAGCGCGCCCACGTCGCCCATGTAGACTTCCGCCGGGGCCGCGTTATGCCAGAGGAAGACGAGACTACCGCCAACCAAGGCGGCGCAGAAGACGGCGAGTTCCCCCGCGCCCGGCACATAGCTGATGCGCAGGTACTGGGCGAAATCATGGTGTCCGGCCAGGTAGGCGACGGCGCCGAAAATCGTCGTCGTGATGAGCACGCAGCCGATGGCGAGGCCATCCAAACCATCCGTGAGGTTCACGGCGTTGGAGCATCCCATGCAGACCAGCGCGATGAAGATGACGGCGACGGCCAGGCAAACGGCGAAGGGCAAACCGAAGGAGTGATCCGTCCAGATCGGGCCATTCAGGATGGGCAGCCAGATTTCGCAGAGGGTGCTCCGATAGGCGGGATCCAACAGGACGATGCCCAGCGCCAACAACGCGACCACGGCTTGGCCGGCGAGCTTGGTGCGGGCCGAGATGCCATCCGAGCTGCCGTGGCGCACCTTCAGCCAATCGTCGACGAAACCCACGAGCCCCATGCCGAGGAGGCAGAAGAGCGAAGCGAGGACGAGGACGTTGGGCTTGGCCCAGAGCAGCACCGAAGGAATCATGGCGGCGCCGATGAGCAAGCCGCCCATGGTCGGGATCTTCCCGCCTTCCTTGGCGAGGTCACCCATGAGCGCCTTCGAGCGCTCCGGCTGACGCAGTTGGCTGAGCTTCCGGATGATCGGCCCCGACAACAGCATGCCGAGCGCCAACGAGGTGAAGCCTGCGAGGATGGCCCGGACGGAAATGTACTCGAAGAGACGGAAAGGTCCCCAGAAGGATTCGAGTTGGTTGAGCAGGTAAAGCATGTCCTAGTGGAACGAAAGTTGAGCGGAAAGGTCGGCCGGCAGGGCCCGCTCCAAGGCGAACGAGCGACTCCCCTTGACGAAGATGAAACCCTGATGCGCGGAGACGGCGGCACGCACGTCTTCCAGCGTGGCGGCGGCGGAACGGGGACCGGCGCCAACGGGCAGGCCCGCCAGGACTTGGGCGGCGTCGCCCCCGAACGTGACGACGCTATCGCCGGTGCGGACGGGCAAATCCGTCCCGCAGGCGCGATGCATGGCGGCGGAATCAACCCCGAGTTCGGCCATGCCGCCGATCACCCAGAGACGCGGCTGCGCGGAGGCCTGGCTGAGGCGATCAAAGCAATGGGCGGCGTCCAACAGGGACGCCGGACTGGAATTATAGCAATCGACGTAGAACGTCTGGGCGGAGAGCGCGTGCAGACTTCCCCGCCCCAGCGGCGGAGACCAGCTGGCCAACGCCGTCCGCAAGGCATCGGCAGTGAGACCCACTTCCCGGGCCGCGATGACCGCCAAGGCGGCGTTGCGGGCCAAGCCATCGGAGACCGGTCCCAACTGGAAGACTTCACCGTCGAGGCTCAAAGTTCGGCGACCTTCCGATAGGCCGAGCACGGCTTCGACCAAGCGGGCCGGTCGGACGGCCGGATGCGCTTCGCCGGCGAAACGGACGGCGAGGCAACGGTCCGCCAACGCCGCGAACTCGGGCCAGGCCAACAACGAGGCCGGCAAAACCGCCCGACCACCCGCCGCAAGCGCTTCCACCAACGTCGCCTTCTCCCGCGCGACCGCCGCGAGCGAACCGACGCCTTCCAAGTGAACCGGGGCGACGGCGGTGACGATGGCGACATCCGGTCGGATGACCGCGGCGCTGATGCCGAGTTCACCTGGCACGCTCATGCCGGCTTCGATGACCGCAAAGCGATGCCGGTCGGCGCGCAACCGCAAGAGCATCAACGGTACGCCCAAAAGGTTGTTCAGGTTGGCCTCGGTGATGAAGGCGGTCGGACCCAACAAAGCGCCCAACAGATCCTTGGTCGAGGTCTTGCCGACGCTCCCCGTGACGCCGATGACCGGCCCGGGGAAACGCTGCCGCCAAGCCGCGGCGATGCGCTGCAAACCCGTCTGCGGATCGGCGACCACCAGCTGCGGGAGCGGATCCGCCACCGGATGCGCCACCACGGCGCAGGCCGCCCCTTGGGCGCGCGCGTCGCTCAGGAAATCATGGCCATCGCGGCGCGCCGTCCTCAAGGCCACGAACGCATCGCCGGTCCGCAAGGCGCGCGTGTCCGTCCCGAAGCCGGTGACGGCGGCCACCGGCGAGGTCGTCCAGGTCCCCTGGGCCCACGCGGCGAGATCCGTCGGCGCAAAGGAAGTGGTCATGCGGCGGGGCCCCTCCGTAGCTCCAACAATTCGCGGACCACTTGACGGTCGTCGAACGGCACCACGGTGTCGGCGAATTCTTGGGTCGATTCGTGGCCCTTGCCCGTGACGACCACGCAATCGCCGGGCTGCGCCGCGGCGAGCGCGCGACCGATGGCTTCGCGCCGATCCGCCACGAACTCCACGGTGGGCAAAGGCCCCAGCCCGGTCCGCATGTCCGCGAAGATGGCGTCGATGCTTTCCTTGCGCGGGTTATCGGAGGTCGCCCACGCGAGGTGGGCGAGTTCGGCGACGGCTTGCGTCATCGCGGGACGCTTGCCGCGGTCGCGGTTGCCGCCGCAACCGAAGACGCAGAGGACGCGCCCCGGCGTGATGGCGCGGAGCATGCGGAGCGCATTGCGCAAGGCGTCGTCCGTATGCGCATAGTCGACGAAGACCGGGAAAGCTTGCCCGGCTTCGACGCGCTCCATGCGACCGGCTACGCCCGGGAAGGAAGCCACCGCGGCCACCAACGACAACGGGTCGCGGCCCAAGGCCGCCGCCAAGGCCAAGGCGCACAGCACGTTGGAGACGTTGTAGTCGCCGGGGAGCGGCGAAGAGAAACGGGCCGAACGTCCCTGCCAGCCGACGGCGAATTCGGTGCCCGCGAGCGTGTACCGGATGTCGGTCGCACGCAGATCGGCCCCGGCGGACAGGCCAAAAGTCAGGACGGACCCGCGGCGGCGACAAGCCTCGGCGAGGACCAGGCCGGCGGGGTCATCGACGTTGAAGACGCTCACCCCGGGGACGGAACCATTGCGACCATCGAAGAGGACCGTCTTGGCGTCCAGGTAGGTGGCGAGGTCGCCATGGTAGTCGACGTGGTCGCGCGTGAGGTTCGTGAAGGCGGCGGCGGCGAAATGGAAACCATGCACGCGATCCTGGTGGAGCGCATGCGAACTCACCTCGAGGCAGGCTCCGGCGCACTCGGCGTCAGCCATCTGGCGGAAGAAGGCCGCGAGGTCCGCGGACTCGGGCGTCGTCTTATAAGAAGGAATCGAACGGCGGCCGAGGTGGTAACGGACCGTGCCGACCAAACCCCATTGGCTGCCATCCGCTTGGAGCAGGTGACGCAGCAGCGTCGTGACGGTCGTCTTGCCGTTGGTACCCGTGACGCCAACCAGTTGAAGCGCGGCTTCGGGATGCCCCTGGAAACGGCGGGCCACTTCGGCGAGGACCTTCCGCGGATCGGCGACTTGCGCGGCCGCGACCGCCGGCAAGCCGGTGACGGGCCGAGCCGAAATGACCGCCGCCGCCCCGCGGGCGATGACGTCATCGAGGTATTCGTGTCCGTCCGAGCGCAGGCCGGGCAAGGCGAAGAACAACGACCCCGGCAGGATCCGGCGGCTGTCGGTCACGAGCCCGGTGATCTTCGCCGTCCAATCGCCCGAGCGACCCAGGACGGGAAGGCCCTGGAGCAAGGTTTGGAAGGAAGGGCGGTCCATCGGCGTGAAGTGGGTCTGGCTAGGCGCGGGGTTCATCGACCGGCGAGCGCCGCCGCATCGGCGGTGGGATTGAGGTTGCCCGCGGCGGTCGCGACGACGCCGGCGTTAGCCTTCGGGATGTTCAGCCACTTGATGCATTCCAAGGCCACTTCGCGGAAGATCGGGGCCGACACCTTGCCGCCGTACGCCACGCCTTCGCCATGCGGCTCGTCGATGATGACCGTGATCGCCAATTTCGGGTCGTTGACCGGGAAGAAGCCCGAGAACGAGGCGACGTGATGCGTGTTCGAATACTTGCCGTTGATGATCTTCTGCGTCGTGCCCGTCTTGCCCGCGACTTCATAGTCGGGAATGTCCGCGATGGGGGCGGTGCCGCCCTTGCCGCAGACGGCGCGGAGCAACGTCGCCATGGACGCGGCGGTGCTCGCCGTGATGGCCCGGCCCTTCGAGCGCGGCGGATAGTTCAGCACGACCTGCTTCGTCTTGGGGTCGTCGATGCGGAGCACCAGCTGCGGCTGCATGAGCAACCCCTCCGCGGCGACGACCGACATCGCGTAATGCATCTGCATGGCGGTCACGCTCACCGAGTGTCCCATCGGCACGCGGGAGACCGTCAGGCCATCCCACCGGGCGGGCGGAATCAGCATGCCGCTCGTCTCGGCGCCCGTCAGCAGCCCCGTGTTCGCGCCGAAGCCGAAGGAACGGATCAGCTTGTCGAAACGCTCCTCACCGAGGCGCTCCGCGTAAAGCATGCCGATCTGCACCGTCCCGCGGTTGGAGGATTCGCGGACGATTTGCCGGACATCGACGGCGCCGAGGGCGTGCGAATCCGCGGGCAAGGAAACCATCCGGCCTTTGTACGGCACGGACGCTAGCCCGCAGTCGTAGACCGAATTGGGGGTGATGAGGCGCTCTTCCAGCGCACCCGAAACCGAGACGATCTTGAAGACCGACCCCGGTTCATAGATATCGGACACCGCACGGTTGCGCTGGCTATCCATCGGCGCCAGCTTCGGGTCGAAGAACTTGTTCAGGTCGAAGGTGGGCCAATTGGCCAAACCAAGGATGCGGCCGGTCTTCGGTTCGCTGACGATGATGATGCCCGACTTCGGGGTATACTCTTGGGCGGCCTTCTCCAAGGCGACCTCGCAGGCGTTCTGCACCAGACTGTTGATCGTGAGGACGACGGTACTGCCGTCGATGGGCGCGACTTCCCGGAGGCGGTTGCTGGCGATTTCCCGCCGGCGGCCATCCCGCTCGGATTCGATCCAACCCTTCTGCCCCTGCAGGAAGCCATCCAGCGACTTCTCGATGCCGACCGACGGGACCATCTCCTTGTTGACGTAGCCGACGACGTGCGCGGCCAACTGCCCTTTCGGGTAGTTTCGGCGATACTTGAGTTCGGACCGGAGCGCCTTGAGCTTCAGTTCCTGGACCTTCTTCATGGTCGCCTCATCGCATTCCCGCGCGAGGACGACCCAGCGGACCCGACGTTCGACGCCTTCGTCATCGACGCGCGGCGGCGGATTGAAGGCGGCCTTGATCGTGGCCAAGGGCAGACGCAGGACGGCCGCCACCTCGGCCGCCCGTTTATGGTCGTCCTTATGGAGTGACTCCGGGTCGACGCCGATGTCCCAAACATCCTCGGACACGGCGAGCAGGTTATCCTGCGAGTCCCTGATCTCCCCCCGGCGACAAGCCTGCTCCTGGAAAACATAGCGCCGCTGGAGCGCCTCCGCCCGCAAGCTAGGGGCGTCGATCCAATGGAGCCAAACCAGGCGACCGACGACAACGAGGAAACAAGCGGACACGACCCAGGCGAGCGAACGGAAGCGCAGTCGCCTGGCGTGCGGAAGGGTCATCGCGAGCCGTTTCCTCCCTGCCCCGTCGTCGGACGGAACGCGATGTTGAGAGCCGTCACGCGTGGGCTCGCAGTATTCTTAAGAGGGACCACGGCGGTGACCGTGGGAGCAAGGCGGAGGAAGGTGACCTGTTCGGGCGCCGGGGGCTTGAGGTCTTCGCCGGCGATCTGCTTGAGTTGCAGGCTATCCTGCGTCTGGTCGCGGGCGCGCTTCAAGGCGTCCAGTTCCTTCTTGGATTCGGTGATGCTGCGCTCCAGGCGTTGGATGCGGGCGCCGACATCATCGCTGCGCAGGCGCAGCTTCATGATATGGATCGCCCCAACGGCGGCGGCGGCGAAGCTGGCGGCGAGCAAGGTACCGATCAGAAAGCGACGGGGGTTCATGCGTCGGTGCGGCGCAGGGCGCGGAGGCGGGCCGAACGGCTGCGCGGGTTGCGGTGTTGCTCCTCATCGGAAGGCTGGACGGCCTTGCGGGTCAGGAGGGTGGCGTGGCTGATGCGCTCGTCTTGGAGGCGGTTGTCGTCGCGGTCGACGGGGCGACCGGCGACCTCGTTCATGTAGCGCTTAACCATCCGATCTTCGAGGGAGTGGAAGGAGATGACGGCCAAGACGCCGCCCTGTTCGAGCTTGGCGAAGGCCTTCGGCAAGGCGGTGGCGAGGGCGCCGAGCTCATCGTTGATGGCGATCCGGACGCCCTGGAAGGTCTTGGTCGCCGGGTGCGGACCGCGGGGACCGGGGGGCGGCGGGGCGGCTTCGGCCACGAGTTCGGCGAACGATGCCGTGCGGGCCAGGCGACCCGACCCGCGGGCGGCCTCGATGGCGTTGACGATCCGGTACCAGCGCGGCTCCTCCCCGAAATCGCGGACCGCCTGTTCCAATTCACGGCGGTCGGCGCCTTCGAGGAAATCGGCGGCCGTCCGGCCCCGGCGCGTGTCCATGCGCATGTCGTTCGGGGCGTCGAAGCGGAAGGAGAAACCGCGTCCAGCGTCGTCCAGCTGATGCGAGGACACCCCAATGTCCATCAACACTCCAGCAAAACGACCCTGGACGCGGTCAAGGTCACGGAAATTTTCGGCGTGGAAACGCAGCCGGGAGCCGTACTTGGCCAACAAGGGCGCGGCCCGTTCGCCCGCCTGGGGATCGCGGTCGAGCGCGTCGACGGTGGCGCCCGGCGCGCGGTCCAGCAAGGCCGCCGTATGGCCACCGCCGCCGAACGTGCAATCCATGTAGGCACGGCCGTCCTGCGGGGCGAGGAGCGCGAGGCACTCCTCCAGCAGGACGGGGACGTGGTTGGTCATGGCGGTGGGGCTGTGAATAACGTGTGAGTTGTGTAAGTAACTTCTGGATACCCGTTCAGAGCCCGAGCGCCCCGAGGGCCCGCAGGATGGTCTGGGTGTGCGCGGACGTGCGGTCGACGGCCGGCGGATTCTTCGAGATGATCTGGAAGGTGGTGAAGCCGCCCTTGAAGACGACGTCGCGACCGAGCTGCGCTTCCTTGACGACGTGCTCGTTGAGGGTGATGCGGCCGGCCTTGTCGCAGGCGACCTGGATGCTGTTCGACGCGAGCAAGCTCAGCGCGTTCATCTTATCCGGATCGCTGACCGTGACCTGTTGGGCCGCGTCCGAAATGCGTTTCACCATCAATGGCGGGAAGACGACGATCGCACCGAGCGCCGGGTGGTACATCGCGAGAAAACCCGACTCCACCGCGCTCTCGAAACGCCAGGCCGCCGGAATCGTGACACGATTCTTCTCATCCAATTTTCCGTGATGGATGCCGGTGAAGAGACTGGTGGTGGAACCAATAGACATGGGCTGGGGGAGCACCCCCATTTCACCCACTTTTCCCCACTCTCCCCCACTCGTCAAGAAATATGCCCCATTTTGTTATCCACACGCGCGATCTGCCCGCCCGGACCCATTTAATGACTGAAATCGGACTATAAAATACGTAAATCTATGTAGAATAACAAGTTATGTATAAAAACTACCTCAGTTGCGCCCCCAGCGCCCCCTACCCCCTCCGGCCGGGGCGATCACCGCGGGCTGGCGGCCTCCCCTGGCCGATGGCTTTTGTATTTACTATTCACATACATTTCACGGGGTCAGGACCCCGGAAGGCCTCGAAATCGGTTGCCAACCAGCGTCCGCTGTGTTTCGTTGTGCCTACCGCATCCCACCTCTCATGAAGCACGCCGTTCCCTTCGCTCTCCTCGCCGCCACGCTCGCCTTCACCGGCTGCAACACCTACGTCGGCGTCGACAATCCCGACCAGCCCAGCTCGACGTACTCCAACGCGACCGGCGCCCTGGTCACCCGCTACAAGGCTTCGACCGAAACGGTCTTCAACGCCGTCAAGCGGGCCGTCGACTCGCAGAGCGACACCATGAAGCGCATGGGCGAGTCCGACAAGCGCGTGAACAACGAGCTCCAGGAAGTGACCGTGTTCGCCCGCGCCATCGGCGACCTCGAAATCAAGATCGAAGTCGAGAAGGTCGAAGACCCGGTGACCAAGGAGGTCTTCACCCAGGTGACCGTGAAGTATGGCTTCTTCGGCAATTGCGAACAGAGCCAGCAGATCGTCTCCCGCATCACGCAGAACCTCCGCCGCTAAGCGCGTCGGGCGGAACCGCCATCGGACGCCGCCTGGCCTTTCGGCTCGGCGGCGTTCTTTTTTTACACCAGCATTTACCAAGACATGGGCAACATCCACGGACATAGTTTCCGCATCGCGACCTTCGGCGAAAGCCACGGCCCGGCGCTCGGCGTCGTCATCGACGGCTGCCCGCCGCGCGTCCCGTTCGACCTCGCCTTCCTCCGCAGCGAGTTGGCCCGCCGCCGGCCCGGCCAAAGCAAGTTGACGACGCAGCGCCAGGAAGGCGATGCGCCGGAAATCCTCTCCGGCCTTTCGCCCGACGGGCTCACGCTCGGCTCGCCGATCGCCATCGTCATCCGCAACGTCGACCAACGCTCCTCCGCCTACACGGAGATGAAGAGCGCCTACCGTCCTTCGCATGCGGATTTCACTTACGACGCGAAATACGGCATCCGCGCCGTCGAAGGGGGCGGCCGCTCCTCCGCCCGCGAGACCGCCGCGCGCGTCGCCGCCGGCGCCCTCGCCAAGACCGTCCTGAAGCATGCGTGTGGGGCGACCATCACCGCGTGGGTCGAAAGCGTCGCCGACATCCGCATGCCGGCGGCGACCAAGACGCCTTCGCTGAAGCAGGTCGAAGCCTCCCCGACCCGCTGCCCGCACCCGGCCACCGCCCAACGCATCGAGGCCCGCATCCATGCGGCCCGCGCGGACGGTGATTCCGTCGGGGGCGTCATCTGCTGCGTCATCTCCGGCCTCCCCGCCGGCTTGGGCTCTCCGGTCTTCGATCGCTTCGAAGCCGAACTCGCCAAAGCCATGCTTTCCCTCCCGGCGACCAAGGGCTTCGAACTCGGCAGCGGTTTCGCCGGCACGTTGCTCAAGGGCAGCGAGCACAACGATGTCTTCGTGAAGAAGGGCGGCCGCATCCGCACCTTGACGAACCGTTCGGGTGGCACGCAGGGCGGCATCACCAACGGCGAAGACGTCGTCTTCCGCGTGGCCTTCAAGCCCACGGCGACCGTGCTGAAGCCCCAGCAGACCGTCGGCCCCGACGGCAAGGCCACTTCGCTCAGCGCGCGCGGCCGCCACGACCCCTGCGTCCTCCCCCGCGCGGTCCCCATCGTCGAAGCCATGGCTGCCTTGGTGGCCGTGGATCATTGGATCCGCGATCGCGGACAGAACGCTCCCTTCGGCCGCTGCGGGCGCAAAGCATGACCCCTCTCATCATCGTCCTCGGTCCGGCCGGTTCCGGTCGCAGCATCCTCCTCAAGGAGCTCATCGAAAACGCCTGGCCGACCGGCAAACTGGTCCGGACGATCCGCGTCAGCGGCGACGCGCCGACGGACCATCCCCCCGGCGACTGCTGGACCTTGACCGATGGCCAAGCCGTCCTGCCCGCGCCCGGGCCGGAAGACGCCGCCATCCTCGTGACCGACGGCCGTCGCTCCGTGGTCGATCAGATGGAAGCCCTGCACCGGGTCCTGCATGGCTCCACGCAATGGCAGGTGCAGCGCATCGTGACGGTCCTCGACTGCACGCTCGCCCATCGTCACGAGGTCGTGGCCGAATGGTATGGCGCCGCCGTTCACTTCGCCGACGCCGTCATCGTGACGCGCCGCTGGGAAGTCCCTGGCCAGTGGCTGAGCAAGTACCTCGCCACCTACACGGACGCGTTCTATCCCTGCCTCTTCGTCAACCTGCTCAAGAACGGCAGCTTGGCCAATCCCGCCGAGGTCATCGAAGGCGAACCGCTCCGCATGTCGCACATCTTCGATGAGATCGACGCGGTGGACGAAATGGAGTTCGACGAGGACAACCTCCCGGACGAGCCCTTCGACTTGGTCCGGCAGCCGGATAAATACTTCGCCCGCGACGATTATGGCCGCCGCCTGATCTCGGTGCCCGACATCGCGGAAACGCTGCGCGTCGAAGGACGTTAGTACCGCGGCGATGCGCTTCCTCATCGCCACCTACGCCTGGTCGCTGGCCAACCTCCCGGAAGCCTTCGCCCGGGCCAACGCCTGGGCGCTCAGCTGGGTGCTCTGGGGACTGCGGCGGAAAATCATCCGGCGCAACCTCGCGGCGAGTTTTCCCGAAAAGGATGGCGCCTGGGTCCGGCGCTTGGGGCGCCTGTCTTGCCGACGGACCGCCGAGATGGGGCTCTACGCCATCGCCTCCCCGCGGCTAAGCGAAGCGGAAATCCGTACGCGCATCCAGATCCACCCCGAGCTCCTCGAAGGCCCCAACAGCCTGCGAGGGCCTGCGGGCCAAGTCCTCTTCGTCCCGCACTTCACCCTGATGGAGATGATGACGGCCGTGAAGTTCCTCGACGCCGACCTTGGCCGCCGGGATTGGGTCACGCTCTATCGTCCGCTCGACCTCGCGGCCGCCGAGGTCTGGGTCAAAGCTTCCCGTGAACGTTTCGGCATGCGCCTCGTTTCGCGGCGCGAGGGGTTTGGCCAGACGATGCAGGCGGTCCGCAGCGGTCAGCTCGCGGCGATCCTCTTCGATCAGAGCACGCACCTCGGGGCACAGATGGATTTCCTGGGCCGACCGGTGGCGACCACCGACCTCCCAGGCATCATCGCCCAACGCTTCAAGGCCCCGGCGCGGATCTTCTGGGCGGAACGGACGGGCTTCTGGCGTTGCCGGCTCCGCAGCCATGCCCTGACGGCCACGGACTCCGTAGGTTTAACCTTGGAATCCAACGCCTGGCTCGAGACGCGTCTCCGCTCGAGCGACGATGCCTGCGCCGATTGGCTCTGGGCCCACGACCGCTGGAAGCACGGACAGGCGCCGGGGATCAAGCCGCTGCAAGCCTAAGGCTTACTGCGCCACGGGCACAGGGGTCGCCTCAGCCGGACGTTCCGGCGGTGTCCGGCGCTTGCCGTCCCCATCCTTACCCGCGGAGCCACCCTTGGCCTTGGCCTCCTTCATCAATTCGGGGCCATATTTTTCCATCAGTTTCCGGATGTAGGCGAAACGCTCGTCACGGGATAGCTTGAGGAATCTTTCGCGCTCTTCCTTCGCCTGCTCGGCCGGCATCTGCTTGAGGTGATACTCCAACACGCGCGTGGCGAAGCCGAAACTATTGGAGCCGCTGCGCTCCCGCAGCTCCTTGAAGGCTTTGCGGCGGTCTTCGGGACTGGCGTCTTCGAGCACGGCGAGCTTCTTGGCGAATTCCCGCCGGTCATCGCCGGACATATGTTCGATGTGCTCGATCGCTTCGCGCATCCCACGGATGCGCTCGGGCGTGAGCTCCATGATCTTGCGGATCGTCTTGATCTCCTCGGCCGAGGGCTCGCTGGCGGACGGACGATTCGCCGGGGGCGTCGGGGTGTCGGCGGCCCAGGCAAGGGTTCCGAGCAGGACCGGCAGCAGATGGCGGAGACGCATATGCTTAGAGCTCGGTGAAGGCGAGGGCATCGACCACCGCGGAGGGCTGGTCGACGACCGGGGTCAGGATGACCAAATCATCGGCCACGCCGAGGATGGCGTTGAACTTGGCGGACTCATCGCTGGCAAGCAGCGCATGGGTCTGCTGCACCAAGGCGTCGTCGGAAGACGGATTCGTGAGGACGAAGGCGGCGACGAAGCAGGCCGCCAAGGTGGAGGCGACCGAACTCCAGCGAATGACCTTGCGGCGGAACCGATCGGTGCGGACGGCGCCCACGACGCGGTCGCCGAACCCGGGGACGAAAGCACGCTGGCCGGGCGCCAAGGCGGCGGCGAGGTCGCGGTCGAAGTTACTGTTGGAAGGCTTTTCCATGGGTCAGTTCAAGGGATGAAACCCCGCCAAGAGCGGCAGGTTGCAAGGGTTAGGTTTTTTCATAATAGTCCTTCAAAAGTTCTCGTAAACGGGTGCGGGCGCGGTGGATCCAGGTTTTCACCGAGGAAACGGGGGCGGCCATGGCCACGGCGATTTCCTCGTAGGGCAGGTCCTGTTGGACCAGCAAAAGGATGGCGGTCCGCTGCTCGGGGGGGAGTTGAGCGACGGCCCGTTGGAAGGATTCCTCGAGTTCGACCACCTTGCGGGCGGATTCGTGGCTGGCGTCCCCGGGTTCGGGGGCCGACTCCAAGGTGCTGGTCGGTTTGCGCGACTTCCGGCGCCACTCGTTGAGGACGAGGTTATGGGCGATATGGATGAGGTAGGTGCTGAGCTTGGCTTCTGGGCGCCACCGGGCGGCCGCCCGATGCAGCCGGACAAAGACCTCCATCGCCAATTCCTCGGCGGTCGTCTGGGAACCCACCTCGGCCCGCAGATAGCCCACCAAGCGGGGGTGGTGCCGGTCGACCAGCTTGCGCAACGCCTCATCATCGCCCAACGCGACCAGCGACATGAGCCGCTTGTCGTCCTCGTCCTCAGGTAGCGCTGGGTTCTCCGCAGGCATCTAAGGGTTTAAACCGCCCAAAGGCGGGAAAGTTAAGGAAAGGGCGGTCAAAACTTACTTCTGCGCTTCCGCTGGTTTGGCGACGGGCGCCACAACCGGCTTGGCCTTGGCTTGCTCGATGGACTTGACGACTTCGGAGGCCGGCAGGACGACCGGGGACATCGAGATGCCGCCGTTGTCGCCGGCACTGCCGAAACGGGTCGTGATGAGGCCGGCGAAGTGACCGGCGTTACCGAAGATCGGCAGCCCGGTCGTGCTGATATGGATGGAATAATAAGCGCGGGGCTTCTCGAGCACGGCGCGCACGTAGTCGCATTCAACGCTGGCCGTGCGGCCCATCGCCTTATCCAGACGCGAGAGAACCACGACTTCGTCCAAGATCCCCAGCTTCTGGGTCGCCGCGAGCACGATCGGGACGAACTTGGCGTCCTTGGCCTCCTCGGCGCCAGCCTCCGGGCGGAGGTAGGCCAGGTTGAGGTCGCGGTCCTTGTAAACGACGACCGCCGGGATTTCCGTACCGTCCGGCATGATGAAACGGGCTTCCTTCACTTCGCTCGTCACGGAGAGCTTCACCTGATTGCCGCGCATGTTCACGGTGCGGCCATCGGCCGCCGTCGCCGGGTCGATGGCGGAAGCCGCCACCACGACGAGGCCATCGGCGGTGACGACGGTCCCGAACTCTTCGACGGTCTGGTCGCGGCTCTGCGAGGGGCTGTCGCCCGCCGACATGGTCAGGGCGACGGTCGCGCGCACGGTGATGACGGAATCGGCGTGGGCCTGGAAGAGCCGACGGGCCGTCACTTCGATCTTGGGCGCCGGTTCCGCCGCCGCCACCGACGAGAAGGAACCGAGGACAAGGAGGGCCGCGAAGGCGAGAGGAAGGGAACGCATGGTGATTTATTTGGTGGATTCAAAGGCTGCCCAATCGGGCTCGAACTCGAGGTAGGCACCCGAGATGGAACGACGGACCTGGAAAACGACGTGCCGCGGCTTCGTGGTGGCGAGCTGAGCCAAGGCCGCCCGCAGGGTGAGGTTATCCGTGACCGGGATGCCGTTGATCGTGAAGACGATATCCCCTGCCCGGAGACCGGAAAGGTCCGCCCAACCCGAACGTTCGACCTTGGTGACGATCACCCCTTGCGTCTCCGTGGCCACCTTACGCTGGACTTTGTCGTCATAGCCCAGCTGCCGGGCCGAGAAACCGAAACGGACGTCCTTGACCGTAGGGAGTTCGGAAGGCGGGGCGGGTAATTCCGCCAGGTGCAACGTGACCAAGAGCGGCTGACCATCGCGGAGCACGTCGAGGGCGACATCCGTGCCCACCGGGTAGTCGCGGAGCAAGGCGGCGAAGACCTCCGCGTCCTCGGGCCGACGGGCCGGGATGACCTTGCCGTCGAGCTTCACCAAAAGGTCGCCGATCTTCAGGCCAGCCTTCTCGGCGTTGGAATTCGGCAGGACTTGGGTGACGCGGACACCGGCCTTGCCCTTCACGTTGAGGGCCTTGGCGATTTCCGCGGTGAGCACTTGCGTGGAGACGCCAGCCCAAGGCTTCGGCGCACGGGGTGCGATGGCGGGATCCACTTCGGGTCCGACGCGCACCACGGAAAGCATCTGCGAACTACCCCGCGCAAACCCCACGAGCACCGGCTCGGGCTCGGTCTTGTCCTGGAGCAGTTCCCGCGACACTTGCCGCAAAGCCGCGGCATCGGCGATCGACCGACCCGCAACCGTCAGGAGGATGTCGCCCTCCATGAGGGCCGGCTTGGCTTCGGCCGCCGGGCCCCCTGGCCGCAAGGAATCGACCATGACGCCTTGGGTGTTGGGGCGCTTGGTGTAGAGCGCGCTCATGCGCGTCAGGTTGCGGGCCGTCAGCCCCCAAGCGGTCAGCTCCAGTTCACGCGCTTCGTTGGCTTCACGGGTGAGCGGCTTCACGGTGAGCGTGAGGACTTGATCGCCCCGGCGCACCATGAAGGGGACGTCGACGCCGGGGCGGAGCCCCGCGACGAGCCGGTGGAAAGCGGGCATGAGCTCGTCGCAATCCGCCGAGACTTCTTGGCCGTTCACCGCGGTGATGATGTCACCTTGACGGAAACCGGCGGCGGCGGCCGGCGAACCTTCCAACGCCCCGCGGACGAGCACGCCGCGGACGTCCTTGACCGAGAGCGAGCGCAAGAGGGGCTGGACTTCGACCCCCGTCCAACCGCGGACAATCCGACCCTGCTTGATCAGTTCCGCGGCCACGGCCTTGGCCGTGTTGGCGGGAATGGCACCCCCGAGGCTACCCACGCCGATTTCATTGATCCCGGCGATGCGTCCCTCCGTGTCGACCAGCGGCCCGCCGGAATTGCCGCCGAAGATGACGGCGTCATGGCCGAACCAGCGAACGAGTTCCCCGACGGATTCACCATCGAGGCTCATGCCACCGACGAAACGGGTCATGACCATGGCATCGTTGGCGATGATGCCGAGCGTGACGGACTGCGTCAGGCCGGCGGGGCAACCCATCGAGAGGACGGTGTCGCCGACGCGCACGCGGTCGGAATCCGCGAACTCCGCGATCGGCAAGGGGGTCTGGGAACGGCGGCGGCTCAGGTCGAGCTTGATGACCGCGACGTCGGTCATGGCATCGGCGCCCACCAGCGTGGCCGGCAACTCCTCGCGATCGGCCAAGCGACAGAGGAACGTGGCCCCGCGGCCCGCAACGTGGTAATTGGTCACCACGTGGCCTGCGGCGTCGATGATGGCGCCGGAACCGACGGAGTGTTGGCGCAGCATGCGGCCATCGGCACCGTCCTCGGAGATCACCTCGATGCGGACGATGGTGGGCGTCATCTTGGCGATGGCGCGCTCGACCTCGGGTCGGCGACGCTGGGCATCCTCCGGGCCGGCCAACAGGGCCGCCGCACAGAACAACAGGGTAAGGAAACGCATGTCAGGAAGTGGGATTCAGGGGACGGGCCGCGAAGACGCGGAGGGTGCGGAGGAAGAAACCTTCGAGCGCGGAGATGATCTGGTAATTCAGTTCGAGGCGGATCCGGGCCTGCTCCAGCAGATCCACCGCCTCGGCCACCTGCAGACCGCATGAGGGATGCGCCCGGCCCACCAAACGCAGGCGTTCCTCCAAGGCCGCCAGCATGCGCGTGCGGATGCCACGGCGGATCGACTCCTCGTAGGCGATTTCCGCATCATCCTCGTCCTGATCCGTCGGCGGGGGCGGCGGGGCGGCCTTCAGGGCTTCCTCGACGAAGAGTTCGAGCAGGACTTCGAAACGCGCGCACAGCGCATAGAGCGGAATCACGACCTCGGTCGAACGCCCCGTGGACGTCCCCGCACCCGCGAGCCGACCCATCAGTTTGTCGAACTCACGCAGCCAATCCGCCCAGGCCGCATCCGTCAATTCAGGGGTCGCGCCGCCCACATGGAAGCGCAGGCAACGGCTCAGGATGGTGGGCAAGACGCGGTAGTAGTTGGTCGTCTGCAGGATGATCAACGTCCCCGCCGGCGGCTCTTCGAGTGTCTTCAGAAAAGCGTTCGCCGCGACCGACTCGAAACGGTCGGGTTCATGGACGATGACCACGCGACGGGCGGAGACCGAAGTCAACCGCAGGTCAGTCACGACTTCCAAGGTGTTCTCGACGTTGATGCGGCGCGATTTCTTGGACGGACGCAGGACGCGGCAATCGGCGTGCGCGATCGGGTCGACCACCTCGAGATGGATCGAGGCCAACCGATCGGCGACCCGCTGCAGCAATTCCGGGTTCGGCCCAGTGAGCAGCACGGCATGCGGCATCCGGCCTTCGGCCCGGGCGCGCAGCAGGACCTTGAGCGCCGGCAGCGACTCGAGGTCAGAGGAAGCGGCGGCTGACTTCATGCCAGATCTCCTCGGAAAGGGTTTGGGGGTCGCGGGTCGCGTCGAGGACGAGGAAGCGTTGGGGTTCGGCCGCCGCGAGTTCGTGGTAGACCGCCCGCACCTGGCGGTGGAAACCTTCGCCCAACGCCTCGAAGCGATCGTGCTTGCCGTGGTCGCGGATGGAAGCGCGGCCCAAGCCATGGGCCGGGTCGAGGTCGAGCAGCACGGTCAGGTCCGGCTGCACGGTCCCACACGCGAGCCGATTGGCCGCGACGATGAGCGCGCGGTCGAGCCCGCGACCGCCGGACTGGTAGGCCACGGTGGAATCGATGAAGCGATCGCACAGGACGAAGGTGCCCTGCTGCAATTGGGGACGGATGACCTCGCCGACGAGCTGCGCTCGGCAGGCCGCGAACAAAAGCGCCTCGGCCGACACCGCCAAGTCGAGCGTCTCGCGGCTCTTCAGGAGGTCGCGCAACTGTTCCCCGAGGGCGGTGCCACCGGGCTCACGGAGTTTGAGGGCGCGACGGCCATGCGCCTCCAAGCGAGCGGCCAAGAGACCGACCTGCGTGGACTTCCCGGCTCCTTCGCCTCCCTCGAACGTGATGAACTTACCGACGGACGACATGGGAAGAATTGTTACGGTTCGCGTAGGTCAAAGCGAGAGGAGAAAACGACGGACACCGCCCATGAAAAAGGCCCGACTGGGTCGGGCCTTTCCGAGGGAGCGAGCGCCCCGCTTAGTTCGTCGGCGACGGGTTGGGCTGCTGCTGCTTCTCCACGACCTGCTGCACGGTGTCCGTGATCTTGCTGATGGTCGCGTCGAGGGCGTTGCCGCCACCGGTGGAAGTGGAGGCCGGAGCCGTCGGAGCCGTCGTGGGCTTCGGGGCGTCCGCCGGCGTGCCGTCGGCCTTGGTGGCGACCGGGTCGGAAGAGCTCGTCTTGGGGGTGCTGACGTTGACGGGCGTGATCTGGTCAGCGGATGGAGCCAGCTGCGCCTGGGCTTCGACCCCCTGGGAGATGGCCGCGGGCAAGGAAGTCGAAGCGGCGATGGTCGCACCCACGGCGCTGATGGTGGCCTTGTCCATGTCGGCCATCGAGATGGCGACGGAACCAGCCGGGGCCGTTTCGGCGACGCCAGGCTGCGTGGTTTCCGTGCCCGGCTGCGTGGTCGCGCCCGGAGCCGGGGTTTCGCCGGCAGCGGCGGTGGATTGGGCCGGAGCGGTGGCGCTGATCTGTTTGCCGGGCTCAACGGAAACGGGGCCGGAGTTGGCGGCGTAGACGGTGGCCTCGACCGAACCCTTCACGCAACCGACGACGAGCTTGCCGGCGTTGGCGCCGACGGTGGAATACTGCACCGTGTAGATGGTGCCACGGATGCGGGCCACGCCCACCGGGGTCTTGATGACGTAGGAGGACTGGGGGTTAAGTTTGCGGACTTCGCCGATGACCTTGCCGCGCGTGACGACGATTTCGGTCACGGACGGGCTGGGTTCCTTGTCGAGCTTCTGGTACTCGCCGTCGACGATGAGTTCCGAAACAACCTGGCGGAAAGTGCGCACTTCAACCAGCGACTCCGGATTGACGATGAGGGTGGAGCCGTTGGAGAGGATCAACTCGGCCGTGGAAGAGGCCGAAGTCTCGACGCGGCAGCCTTGCTCGAACACGCGACCCGAAGCGAGGGCGCTCTGCTTGGAGGCGGGATCGAAGAGCGTCGCGGTGCCTTTCACCATGCCGACTTGAACCTTGCCATTTTGAAGAGCGGCGGACGCGAGCGTCGGGAGCAGGGCGACGACCGCGAGCAAAAGGCTACGGAATAGGGTATTCATTGCAGAGGGGTTGAAGAAGAAACACTAGGGCCAAAACCTCACGGGGCAATCCGTAATAACACCCAATAGAAAGGCCTCCCAGTCACCCGGGAGGCCTTTCGTAAACTCAGCCGAAAAGGCGGCTTTAGGCCGTCGGGTAGGCTTCGAGCTTACGCTGGACGCGCTTCTTGGAGAGCTCGGCGTAACGCGGAAGTCCCTGTTCGTAAGGGAGTTGCAACTCGCCTTGGATCAGGGGAAGGGCGTAACGGGCGAAGTCCGGGTGGATGGACATCTTGTCTTCGCCGATCCACTTTTCAGGGAAAGCCTTCACGCCATTGGCGATGTCCGCCAGGGGGGCGAGGAGGGTTTCGACCCCATACTGCTCCTTACCGGTGCGGCTCATGATGACCATCTTGCCGGACTCACCCTTGACGGCGGCCTTCACGGCTTCGCGGCCACAGAGCTTGGCTTCTTCGACGTCGGTCTTGGAGGCGCTGTGGGAAGCGGCGCGCTGGGCGATGCCCAGCTTGGAAGCGCGGGCCTTGACGCCGGAGAAACGCTCTTCGACGAGGGTGCGGAGGTATTCACCGGCACCGCCGAGGACGGCGTGACCGAAGGCATCGGTGTTGGTCGTGTCAGCGCCGAGGAAGTTGCCGGCCTCGTCCTGCACGCCTTCGGAAACGACGACGAAGCAGTGGAGATTGGTCTTCAGGACTTCTTCGACGCGGCGGATGAAGTTGTCGGCGTTGAAGGGGACTTCCGGCAGGAGCACGATGTGCGGGGCCGAGCAGCTGTAGTGGGTGTTCTTGGCGGCGTTCTTGGAGTCGTCGCGCTTGTCCTGGCGCTGAGCGAGGACGGAAGCGGCGGCGAGCCAACCTGCATTGCGACCCATGACTTCAAGGACGGAAACGAAGTCGTTGCGGCCCATGGCAGCGTTATCGAGCGACATTTCACGCACAGTCAGGGCGATGTGCTTGGCGACGGAACCATAGCCTGGGCAGTGGTCAGTGAGGGGGAGATCGTTGTCGATGGTCTTAGGCACGCCGATGACGCGCAGTTCATAGCCGCGCTCCTTGGCGAGGGCGTCGATCTTGGCGGCGGTGTCCTGGGAATCGTTGCCGCCGATGTAGTGGAAGTAACGGATGTTGTGCGCTTCGAAGACCTGGAGGATGCGGTCGAAGTCTTCCTGCTTCTTGACCTTGTAGCGGCAGGTACCAAGGGCGGCGCCCGGGGTGTGCTCGAGGTTGCGCAAGGTCTGCTGGGACTCTTCGGCGAGGTCGATCAGCTGCTCGTGGAGGATGCCCTGGATGCCATTGAGGCCACCCAGGATCTCGACGATTTCGTCTTCGTGGTTCAGGGCCTCGGCAATGACCCCAGCGAGGCTGGCGTTGATGACGGGGGTGGGACCGCCGCTTTGCGCGACGAGAAGGTTACCAGAGAAGGAAGACATGGGAGGGAACAGGTGAAAGGTGGGTTTTGGGAAGCCCCCCGCCCCTTGGCAATACGGAAAACCCCGACCCACCCCACCCTCCCGGCCCGCCGTCCCTTAAAGGATGCGTCCGGCCTTGATTTGCTGGGACTCGGGCACTTTTTTCGTCCAAGCCTGTACCGCCAAGGAGAAAGCCCCGACCTGAGCCTGGGCCGAACCAGTCAGTTCCCCGGCCTTGGTGACGGCATCCATCAGGACGGACTTAGGCAGACGGAGGCGCGTATCGGCCGCCAGGCGGTCGACGAGGTCGTTGCGGTCGACTTTGCCGGTCCGGAGGTCCTTGGCGACGGCGACGGCATGTTCCTTGATGGCCTCATGGGCCTCTTCCCGGCCCGCCCCTGCCTTGACCGCTTCCATCAGGAAAGTCGTGGTCAAAAGGAACGGGAGGTAGTGGCGGGACTCGCGGGAAACGACGGGGGCGTTGACTTCCATCTGGCCGAGGACCGTCAGGAAGGCTTCGAAGAGGCCATCGGTCGCCAAGAAGCTGTCCGGCAGGAGCACGCGGCGGACGACCGAGCAGGAGACGTCGCCTTCATTCCACTGTTCACCGGACAGCGAAGCGGCCATCGCCAGGTAGCCGCGGAGGATGACATGGAAGCCGTTGATGCGCTCGCAAGTGCGCGCGTTCATCTTGTGGGGCATGGCGGACGAACCGACCTGACCGGGCAGGAAGCCTTCGCTGGCGAGCTCGTGTCCGGCCATCAGGCGCAGGGTCTTGGCGAAGGAGGATGGGCCCGAGGCCGCCGACAAAAGCGCCGCGACGACTTCCATGTCCATGGAGCGCGGGTAGACTTGGCCGACGGCGCCCAGGACGTGCGGGATGCCGAGGTGCTTGAGGACGCGCTCCTCGAGCTGACCGACCTTGGCGATGTCGCCCGAGAAGAGCGTGAGCTGATCGAGTTGGGTGCCGACGGCGCCCTTGAGGCCGCGGGCCGCGAACGCGCCAAGGGCCGCATCGACCTGCGCAACGCCGCGCAGGCATTCTTCGCCGAACATGGCCCAGCGCTTGCCGACGGTGGTGGGCTGGGCGGCGACATTGTGCGTGCGGGCCGCGATCAGGAGATCGCGGTCGGCTTCGGCCCGGCGCGCCAAACCGGCCAAGGCGGCCACGGACTTCGCGCGGATCAGCTGCAGCGAGCGGTAAACCTGGAGCTGCTCCACCGATTCGGTGAGGTCGCGGCTGGTCAGGCCTTTGTGGACGTGCTGATGGCCGGCCAAGGCGCAGAACTCGTCGATGCGGGCCTTGACGTCGTGACGGGTGGTCTCCTCACGGACGCGGATCGACTCGAAGTCGACCTGGTCCTTGACGCGCTCGTACGCGGCGATGGCTTCGGCGGGGATGTCGAGGCCGAGGTCGCGCTGGGCCTTCATGACCGCGATCCAGTACTCGCGCTCGAGCACGACGCGGCCGCGGGTGGACCAGATCGCCTTCATCGCCGGGGAGGCGTAGCGGTCGGCAAGGACGTTGGGAACGGAATCGTGATCCATCGGAAAAAAGGGTTATAGCAGGGTTAACGGCGGACGGCAAGCGCTCGCAGGAACAAGGCGCGGACGGCGACTTCCTCGTCGCCGCCGGAGTTCGAGACGTCGAAGCATTCGGCGCAGCCGAGTTGGGCGTCGACCAATTCGGCCAAGGAGTAGCGGGCGGCCGCGGGGGCGACCTTATTGCTGATGTACCAGGCGTTCTGCGAGAAGACGTTGGCGGAGGACTTCGCGGCCGAGCCGAAGGTGGAGCCGTGGCGCATCGAAGCGGTCTCAAAGGACCCCTTGGGCAAACCGGCCTCGGACACGCGGAGATCCCCCGAGTCGGCGAGGCTGCGGATCTGGATGAGGAGGCGGAGGCGGTTCTGCAGGGCGCTCAGGAGCGGGCGGCACGAGTCTTCATTGAAGAAGTAACGGTCCAAGGCCGCCAGCGACCAAGCGAGGTCGCGCTCGGCGAAGGCCTCGATGGGTTCGAAGAAATCGCCCTCCCCGAAGGTGGGCACGAGGAGATGGACGTCCGACTCCTTGAGGGTACCGCCGGGGCCCGCGTAGATGGCGAGCTTCTCGCTCTCCATGAGCACCATGCGGGTCGACTGGCCGACGCGCCCGACGATCACTTCCGGCACGCCGCGCGCGAACTTCACGCCCGCGTCGCGGAAGGTTTTTTCGATCAGGCCGAGCTGCAGTTCGCCCTGCGGGTCTTCCTTGGAGAAGGGGCTCTTGGCGGCCGAGGCATGGATGATGAACTCGGTGGCCTTATCCTTATAGGCGGCGAGGTCCTTGCGGCGACCGTCGTACGGCGTGAACGAAAGGATGACCGTGACGGGTCCCTCGCAGGCGGCCGCCCCGGCGAGCACGTTGGTCATGGCGAGCTTCACTTCGTCCGACCGCGAGGGGACGTTGTCGGCGATCCAATTGATGTTGCGCAACCAGACGACCTTGGCGCCGCCGAACATGGAAAGCGTGTTCACCGATTCCAGGAACTGGATCTCGATGCCCTGGGCATCGTCCACGCGATTGATGAGGCCGGAGATGATTTCCTTGTCCGCCTCGGGGCCCGCCTTCTGGACCGCTTGATTGTACAGGGCACGGGCGTCCCGCTCGACGAGGTATTCGTCTTTGCCGGCGACGATGGCGAGGGAAACGGGCATCCGCCGCCAATGTCCCCTTCCTCCCCCTGCGTGGCAATCCTAGTCTATCCACAGCACCCAGGCGGCGAACCCGCAGGCACCGAGCCTTCGACGGGCTCAATCCCCCAATGGTTAGGCGCCGTGCAGCAGGTCTTCGACGCGATACTTGTTCAGTTTGCGGCGCATGAGGTCGAGGGCGGTATTGACCGCACGCTGCTTGACCTGGGCGCGGTCTCCCGGGAGGTGCACCCGCCGCGACCACACGCCCGTCGGCGAAGCATAACCCAGGTAGACGGTGCCGACCGGGTCGGCGTCGGTACCGCCGTCGGGACCCGCATAACCGGTCACCGCCAACGCATAATCGGAACCGAATTTCTCCGCCGCCGCGGTCGCCATGGCCGCGGCGCATTCCGCCGAAACGGCGCCATGCTGGGCGAGGATCGACTCCGGGATGCCCAAGATGTTCATCTTCGCGTCGTTGCTGTAGCAGACCGCCGAACCGGCGAAGACCTTGGAGGCCCCGGGGACATCCGTGAAGGCATCCGCCAACAGGCCGCCCGTGCAGGACTCGGCCAGCGCGACGGTCTTCTCCAGCGAGCGCAGGTGCTCGACGACGATGGTCGCCAGACAGGAATGGCCGGTACAGACGAAATCGTTGCCGACGACGTCACGAACCTTGCGGGCGACCCCACAGAGGTCATCGGCGGTGGCGCCGCTGCCACCGGAAGAGATGCGCGCATCGACGACGCCGGTGTGCGTCCCAAAGGTGAGCACCATGCCGGGGGCGAGGAGCGGACGAACTTTTTCCTCCAACGGAACCGCCCCGATACCGAAGGTGCGCACCTGCACGTAGGCCTCGCCCTGACAGGCGCAACCGATGGAACGCAAACGCGGGACGACCTCGGCCTCGAACATCGGGCGGAGCTCCATGGAAGGACCCGGGAGCATGACCAAGGCCGTGCGGCCGCGATGGAAGAAGACGCCTGGGGCGGTCCCGCGGGCATTCGGGAGGCTTTCGCCCCCGGCAGGCACCGCACATTGGCTCAGGTCCGCGGAAGCGACTTTGCGTCCGATCAAGCTGAAGCGCTCGCGCAAGGCCGCTTCGGCCTCCGGAACATGCAGGAGGGAGACCCCGAGGGCGGCGGCCACCGAAGCCCGCGTATGATCGTCCGAGGTCGGTCCAATGCCACCCGTCGTCACGATGAGGTCGTACTGGCCCCAGGCGCTCGCCAGAGCGGAAGCAATTTCCTCGGCCTTATCCCGCACGACGAGCGAACGCGTGATGGGGAGGCCGCGGCGGGCCAGCTGCTCACCCAACCAAACGAGGTGACCATTCTCCCGCAGGCCATCCAGCAATTCGTCCCCGATGTTGAGGACCAAGACCTGGCGAGGGCGATTATTGCAGGTTTCCATTTGCGGTGCGGGGGCAGGACAGCAGGGTTAAGAGGGTCTTTTGGAAATGCAAACCGACCGGGAAGAACTTTCGCCCAAAGCGAAGGCGCGACGCGCCCCCCGCACCCCCGGCGTGTACCTGATGAAGGACGCCGCCGGGCTGGTGGTCTATGTCGGTAAGGCCAAGGACCTCCGCCGCCGCTTGGACTCGTATTTCGTCACCGCCAGCCGGCTCGCCCCCAAGGTCGCCGCGATGATGGAACGGGTCCGAGACCTCGAATGGCACGAGGTCCGCACCGAAACAGAAGCCCTTTTACTGGAAGGTAAGCTCATCAAACGCTGGCGGCCGAAGTGGAATATCCTCTTCCGCGACGACAAGCAGTTCCCCCAGATCCGGGTCGACCTCGCCGACCCCATCCCCCGCTTCCGCATCGTCCGCGCCCGCACGACGGAGTCCTGCCGCTATTTTGGGCCCTTTCCGCACCAGCAAGCCGTCCGGCGGACGCTGACCGAGATGCGCAAGCAGTTCGGGATCATCCTCGCCGAAGCCTCCCCTTCCCTTCTGCCCGATGGCCGTTGGCGGCTCTTCGACGACGCGCGCGCCGAAATCCAGAAGTTTCCCAACGAGGTCACCGTCGAGGAATACGCCGAACGGGTGCGCCTGGCCTGCGAGTTCCTGGAAGGGAAAGTCCAGGACTGGACGACGCAAGTCGAAGCCGACATGCGCAAGGCCGCGGAGGAGCGCGACTACGAGACGGCGGCGAAGATGCGCGACCTGCTCGATGCGCTGACGCGCACGAGCGAGAAGTCCCGCCGCTTCCTGCGCGACAACCCCCTGCCTCGGCGCGATGAGTCCAGTGCGCTGACCGAACTGGCCGCGCATCTCGAACTGGTGGGACCGCCTAACACGATTGAGTGCTTCGACATTTCGCACATCTCCGGCACGCTCGCCGTGGCGTCCATGGTCCGCTTCGTCGATGGCCGGGCGGAGAAGAACGGGTACCGACGCTTCAAGATCAAGACCTTCGAAGGCAACGACGACTTCCGCTCCATGCAGGAAGTGGTCGGTCGCCGCTACACGCGGCTCCACGAGGAGCACCGCGCCTTTCCGGAACTCGTCATCATCGATGGCGGCCTTGGCCAGGTCGGGGCCGCGCTCGCGGCCTTCAAGGAACACGACCTCGCGCCCCCACCGCTCATCGGCCTCGCCAAGCGCGAGGAGACCATCGTCTTCCCCGACGGCCGCGAACTGAAGCTGCCGCGGCACAACGTCGGACTCGCCTTGCTCATGCGCGTCCGCGACGAGGCGCACCGCTTCGCCAACGATTTCAACGCCGACCTCCGCAGCCGCAAACTGCGCGAGTCAATCCTCGACGAAATGCCGGGCCTCGGACCGAAGCGCCGCGACGCCCTCTTGGAGGCGTTCGGCAGCATCCAGAAGCTCCGCAAGGCCACCGCCGAGGAGATCACGACCGTGTCCGGCGTCAGCGTGAAGCTGGCCGCCGACATCGTCGAGTACCTCGCGAAGCGCGTTTAACGAGCCGCCACGACTGGCCGCGGCATCCAGGCGAGCGACATCGAGGTCCGCTTTGACCTCTACCGCGGTCTTGCCGACATCGTAGGCGGCGTAAGCGAGCAGGCCTCGTTCAATCGCTCCTCCGGCGATGGTGAGCGATGCGGCGCTCGAAAGCCGTTAGGTCTTGCTCACTTGGAACTACGCGAAGCTGGACCTAAAAACGGAATTACCCCACGTGACTACCCCAGAATGATCGGGACATCCGACATTCCAGAATGCTTCAACCCTTGAAGCTCCCTTAGACGCATGTTCAACCAGAACCCAATGGGGTATGGGAAAAACATGTCATCAACGACATCGAGGGCAACGTAGTTTCTGAACGTAAAATGCTTATAGTTTTTCATTTTGTTTGCAGGTGGATTTTAAGCATATCCGGGTAATTCAACCCATTGAAGGCCAATGTCAGCGTATCATCGGTAAATAGACTACTCAGTCGCTCAAGTTAGGCAGCGCTGATGAGTAAAAATGCCGATCCTCTTCGTTGTACACAGCGAAATCGATGAGCTTCTTACGATCTTTCGCCCACTCCCAGCCCTTGGTGGTTGCCTGAATCATCCAGGACCATTGACAGATGTCATCTTTGTCTTTCGCAAAAGCTTCGCGTGCCGCCTCAATCACATCGCATGCATTACCTGCGGGTGATATTAGTGCCCTGTGGCCAAAAGATGTTCTCCTTTGAGACTCGTGTTCTCCGATCACAATTAATCCCTCCTCCATGAGCGGCTCTAATTCCTGCAGGCTTTTTTCAACAGCTAGCGGTTTGACGCTTTCTCTCAGAAGTCGAAGGTCTGCGCCAGAAAGAGGTAAGGTAAACTCGCCCCCAACAGGACGACCTTCTAGGCCGGCCTCCTGAATCTCCAGGATTTTTGCCTGCTTCCAGAAACAAATGGGCCCAACAAAATGCATATCCCCTTCGACGACATTCAACGCCACGTAGTTCCTAAATGTAAAATACCTGTATTTCTTCATTTTATTTTTAGGTGAATTTTGAGCGCATCAACGTATTCTGTTCCTTTGAAACTCAATGTAAGCGTATCATCTGTACCTGAGCCATACTTAACGACATCAGTTCCGTCTGCCAATTGCATCCGGAACTTTCCTGGATTATACTCTACCACAGTTGCTCCTGTCTTCTCTAGTTGCGCCCACACTTCTAATATCTCTGCTTCTGTCTGTAAATAGGCGATAGGCGTAGAAGTATTTGCCTTCTTAGGTAGGGATTCAAATAGCCGCTTAAGTCCCTCGGCGTTGCAATCCTCAGCCGCCAGCAGCACCTTCCCTCCGCTGGTAGCCGCTTTAGCTGCAGTCGTCCCGACTTCGGTTTCCTTCGCGGCGACCAACGCCCTGGCTTCGGTCGCTTCTCCCACCACCTCCCCTGCGGCCCCAGTCACACCTTTGCCCAGCACCTTACTGGCGCCGACGCCTCCGATAATCGTGCCCGTCATGCCGCCGATCTTGCTGGCGGCGGCATCCAGCCGGCCGGCATCGAGGTCTTCTTTGACCTCTACCGCGGTCTTGCCGACATCGTAGGCGGCGTAAGCGAGCAGGCCACCTTCGATCGCTCCCCCGGTGATGGTGAGCGAAGCGGCGCTCATCCCAGCGGCGGCCAAAACGGCCGCACCGGTCGCAATCACGACCGGTGCGGCCACGATGACCAAAGCCCCTACCGCCACCCCGCCGACCATGGCCTTGCTAAACGCCCACGCTGCGGTCATCCAATTGTCGCGGGCCTCGGGTTCAACATTGGTAGCCGCCACGGCCTTCTCGACAAATGTCTGCTCGGGAGACGCGGCGATCTCCTTCAACTTGGCCTGCCCACTCGTCTGGCGCACAACACCACCCGCGCTACCGCCCAGCAGGTATTCCTCGATCTGTATCTGCTTGGCGCGGAGTGCGGCGGGGTCCTCGTCGCTCAGGCCGAGCTGGACGAGGCCGAGGCGGTTCTCCAGGTCATACCACAGCAGGGAGAGGCTCAGGTCTAAGCACTGTTTCTCCATCGCCTCCCACTCGGCGGGCGTGATTTTGTCGACCGACCCATACTGGACCACGAGCTTGGCGATGTCCTGATCGCTCATCACCTGGGGCCCGGACGGAAATCCTTCGCCCACCAACAGCTCGGCCAGCGCTTGCTGCTGGGCGGTCAGGCCAGAGGGCTGGCCGCTCCCTTGACCCTTGATGCCGCCCTTACTTTCAGCGGCTTTATCGGTAGGTTGATTGAAGTCGTACCCAGCGAAGTATTCTCCGCTCCGGTTGTAGCCCTGGACGTCGAAGCCACGATCGTCATAGAGCGTCGTATTGCGATGGATGCCGTACCGGTTGAACCCCCGGGCATTGCGGCCGTCCCGACCGTAGCCTTCGATGTCGATGCCTAAGCGATTCCACCCCGAGGCGTCAAAACCGCCACGGTCATACCCTTCGATGTCATACCCGAGCAGGTCGTAGCCGAAGACATCGTACCCAAGGTCGTCATAATAACTACCATTCACACTCAGGCCGGCGGTATCGAAGCCACGGGCATCGTACCACGGCACCGCGACTTCGGGGGCGGGCGCAGCGCGGTATCCACCGGCTCGGTTGAACCCTTGGACATCGAACCCATCCCGATCGTAACCTTGCCGGTCGTAACCGTAGTCATCGAAGAGCGAGCCGTTGCGGTGGAGCCCGGTAGCATCGAAGCCACGCTCGTCGTGAGCAGAGGCACCGTCGGCATTCGGCGTCGCGTAGGCTTGGTCGTAGCCGTAGAGATAACCCCCGTATCGGCTGTAACCGGCCGCATTAAAGCCCTCGTAGTCATACCCTTCGCGGTCACGCCCGTTGTGGTCGTAACCTTCGCGGTCGTAGCCATCCCGATCGTAGCCCGTACTGTCATACCCTTCGGCGTCAAAGTCGCCTTGATAGACGCCATCCCGGTTGAACCCTTGGCGGTCGACGCCCCGGCGGTCGTAGCCGTTGGCATCGTATCCATTTCGGTCATAGCCTGAACGGTCGAAACCATAGGCATCGAAGCCATACACATCGTAAGCAGGCGCCGACAGACCAGATGCGCCCGGGGCTGTAGGGGCTGCCGCCTGGGTTGAGCGGGATGGCGAAGTCTTGGGAGAACTGGGGCTAACCGCGGAAGTCTGGCCGGACTGCGGCGCGGCGACCTCGGCGGGGTCATCGAAAACGGCGGCGAAATCCTCCGTCTGCTCGAAGGCCCCGGTGGCCCAGTTGAACGTTAAGGTGGACCAAAACTCTGAAGGAAAATCGTCGAAGCCATCGGCGGAACGGAACTCGTGGTGGAACTTCAGCGGAGCCGTCGGGTCGTCCAACGTCAGCAAGCAGGTGAAGTCGTAATACTCCGTGACGGCCATCCAACCACCGGACGCAAACTCGACACTGCCCCGGTAGAGGCCAGGCGCGGTCTGTTCGAGGCGGACCCAGCGCTCACCCGTCGGCGTCCATAGCTTGGCGACGACGGCGTCGGGATAACGATGAGCATGTGAAGGCGCGGCGGCGAAGGCCGTGGACCCGAACCAGAGACCGACGAAGAGTCCGACGAAAGCAAAAGCGGACCTCAGGGAGGCAGCGAAGGAGGGCATCATAATCCTAGGACGACCATGAAGCGGACGACGCGCGCGACGGACAACCCTGCCGTCCATCATTCATTACCTACCTGCGATTAGGTAGAAGGCATCATCCAGCAAGCGGCGGCACCACGTGCCAACTTCCCGGCTCCACATTTCGCCCCCTTTTTCACTCTGCCTTGGGTAGGGTTGGCACTGCGTGCCAACCTAGCCGCAAGCGAGGAGGTCGCGGTGAAGCCAGGCCCTACCTAAGAAGGACGGCACGTGGTGCTATCCCTACCTCGACAGAAACGCACGTCATCCGGTCAACTTATCCCCTCGCGAGCTGTGCTCGCGCTCTACCTCGCCGCGACTTCCATCGACTGCGCCACCAAGTCCGCGATGCGTTCGGCGCCGCGGGCGTCGCCGAGTCCGTCGACGCTGCGCTTCCATTCCTTCCATACGGCCCAATCGTTGGCGAAAGCGGAAGCCACGACCGCGCGGGCCGCGGATGGGGTCAGTCCATAGGCGCCCGCGCCATGCTCGGTGATGAGGCGACCGTTGCCGGCTTCCTGGCCCGGGATGACCTGCGTGATCACCATCGGGACGCCCGCCGCGACGCACTCATGGGTCGTCGCGCCGCCCGCCTTGGAAATCACGAGGTGACTCGAAAGCATGAGGTCCGGAATCCGGTCCGTCCAACCAAGCACTTCGGCCCGACCCGCCACGGCCTGCTCCACCGCGGCCTTGAAGTCCGCATCCTTACCGACGGTCACGACCAGCTCGAGGCCCAGCGTAGAGAGCGCCGCGGCCAGTTCGACCGCATCGCGCTTACCGGGGTTGAGCATCAGCAAGACGCGTGGGCGCGCTTCGCCGGCGACGGCCGAGGAACGTGGCGCCAAACGGGCGGCGACCGGGAAACCGAACGGCAAGACCTTGGCCGCGGGCACGCCTTGACGGATCATGACGTCAGCCGTGGCTTGGTTCGGCGTGATGTACCAATCGGAATGGGCCCGGTGCCAAGCGCGGTTCACGGAAATCGAATCGGTGACGACCGTGATCAGGCGGGGACGCGCGGGATCCGCGACGCTCCAGCGGCGCGCCATCATGTAGTTGTACAGCGGGTAGGCCGAAATGACCACGGGGGGCTGCTGCACATCGAGTAGTCGGTTCAACTCGCGTTCGACCGGACGCAGGAACGGGAGCGAAGCGCGCACGAGCGGGAGTCGATCGAGGGCGCCGTAGAGGCAACCCCAGAGGCGGGGGTAGCGATTCGCCACGCGGATATAACTGTCGCGCTGCGACCGGGCCTTTTCGGCGCCATAGGCATCCAAGAAAAGGTCGTGTAGTTTGCCGGAGAACGCCCCCGAAGGATGGCGCCCCAAGGCCTCGACGATCGCACGGGCCGCGGCGTTATGGCCCTCGCCAAACCCGGCGGACAGGACGGGTATCTCGGTCATCAGGCGACGGCCGGCTCGCGGCTGGCTTCGGGATACGCACCGGCTTCATAGGCCGCCCGCTGCGCCGCGATCAGCGCGCGGAGCTCGGCGCGGTCGACGACCCGAAGGCGGCCGTCGGCTTCTTCGACGATGGCGGTCAAGGACTCGACCCAATCGCCGGAGTTCAGGTAGCGCATCTCGCCGATCATGCGGTCTTCCGCCTTGTGGATATGGCCACACATCACGCCATCGCAACCACGCCGACGGGCCAGGGTCTGCAGGTGGTCTTCGAAGCTGGAGATGAAGCTGACGGCCGACTTCACGCGGCCCTTGATGGCCTGCGAGAGGGAGAAATACTCCTTGCCGCGCCAGGCGCGCCAGCGGTTGTAGAAACGGTTGAGGTCGAGCAGGAGCTGGTAGCTGATGTCGCCGATGACGGCCAACCAGCGCATCTTCGCCATGACGGTGTCAAACGCATCGCCGTGGATGCAGAGGAAGCGCTTGCCGTCGGCGGTCTCGTGCAGGTGCTCTTCGGCGAGCTCGATGCGGTCGAGGCTCAGCGGGATCAGGCGGCGGATGAAGTCATCGTGGTTGCCGCGCAGGTAGACCACGCGCGTGCCGTCTTTTTCGGCCATCTTCAAGATGCGTCGCACGACGGCGGTGTGCGCCGGACCCCAGTGGTTCTTGCGCTGCAAGGACCAGAGATCGACGATGTCACCGTTGAGGATGAGCTTATCGCAACGGATGCCGCGGAGCACCTCGAGGAGCTCGCGGGCTTGGGCGTCCTTGGTGCCGAGGTGGAGATCCGACAGGACGAGGGTGCGGAAATGGACCTTGGCGCTTAGGGGACGAAGAGTGTCTTCCATGGGAGCGAAGCATGCCAGCGTTCCGTGACGAAACCATGGCGATACCGCTCGGTTGATGTGACAATTGAGGCGATATTGAGCGCAATTCATCCAAGGACCGGCCCTTTCCGTAACACAATCGTAACATTCGCAATATACTGATGTTACGATTGTTACGGAAAGGTTACGAACAGGTGTTGCCCTCGGCGTTCACGCGGTGGTTAAACCAAGCACACCCCACACCATGAAAGACTTCCTCAAAAAGGTCCTCGGCAAAGACGAAAAGTTCTACGAACTCCTGGAAGCGAGCGCCGACGAAGCGCAGAAGAGCGCCAAGTCCCTCTCCAAGCTCTACTCCCAAGTCGGCAAGCCCGACTTCGAACAGCGCTTCACCGAGCTGGTCGTGGCCCGCCGCAACGACAAGCGCATCGGCCTCTCGATCACCCAGGAACTCTGCCAGACCTTCGTGACGCCCCTCGAACGCGAAGATATCGAGGCCCTCGCCAACGCCCTCTACAAAATCCCGAAGACCTGCGAAAAGATCGGCGAACGCCTCGCCATCTGTCCTTCCCAGTTCTCGACCGACATCGTCGACAAGCAGGTCCGCATGCTTGAGCAGGCGACCGAGGTCACGGCCCGCTTGGTCCGGAAGCTGCGCAAGTTGTCCAACGTCGAGGAAATCCAAGACGACTACGAGACCCTGCAGACGATCGAAGGCGACGCCGACCGCCTCATGGTCGGCCTACTCCGCGACCTATACCAAGGAAACGTCGACGCCAAGGAAGTCGTGGTCCTCAAGGACATCTACGAACTCCTCGAGCGCGCGATCGACCATTGCCGCGACGCCGGCAAGGTCGTGTTCCAGATCGCCCTCAAGTACGCCTAAGCCGCCCGCCCGCCTCCGGCTATGGATCCTTTCCTGTTGATGGTGCTGGTCATCGTGGTGGCCGTGGTGTTCGAATACATCAACGGCTTCCATGACGCGGCCAACGCCATCGCCACCGTCGTCTCGACCCGAGTGCTCACGCCCCGCCAAGCGATCACGCTGGCGGCCGTGACCAACCTCGTCGGCGCCTTCTGGGGCACCCAGGTGGCCAAGACGATCTACTCCGGCTACATCGACATGGCCGGCGGCCAGATCGCCATCGAAGGCATGCAGCTCGCCATCGCCTGCGGTCTGATGGGCGGCATCGTCTGGAACCTCATCACCTGGTGGTTCGGCATTCCCTCCAGTTCCTCCCACGCCCTGATCGGCGGGCTCTGCGGGGGCGTGCTCGGCCTCACCCATCTCAACTGGAGCAGCCTCATCTGGTCCGGCACCGATGCGGCCGGCAAGACCGTCGGGCTCTGGCCCAAACTGATCAAGCCGATGCTCATCTCGCCGTTCATCGGCTTCACGCTGGGCGTGATCTTCATGGCCCTGCTGACGATGCTGATCGTACGGTTCGCCATGCGGCCGAGCAAGGTGCAGAAGTGGTTCGGCAAGCTCCAGCTGGTCTCGGCGGGCATGATGGGCTTCTCGCACGGGTCCAACGACGCCCAGAAGACCGTGGGCATCATCACCTTCGCCCTCATCGTCGGCGTCGGCGCGGGAGCCTTCGACCCGGCGCATGCCCCGGCATGGGCTCAACAGATCAAGCCAGAGCTGAACTCCAAAGGCTTGGTCGACCACGCTCCTTACTGGGTGATCGTGCTCTGCGCCATCACGATGGCGGCCGGCACCGCCGCCGGCGGCTGGAAGATCATCCGCACGATGGGCCACAAGATGGTCAAACTGCAGCCGGTCCATGGCTTCGCCGCGGAGACCGCCGCCGCCGTCACGATCCATGGCGCCTCCGAGATGGGCATCCCGCTTTCGACCACGCACGTCATCTCGACGTCGATCCTTGGGGTCGGCGCCACCAAACGGCTCGACGCCGTCAAATGGGGCTTGGTCGGCCGGATCGTCTGGGCGTGGGTCCTCACGATTCCGGTCACGCTCACGCTGGGCTACTTGTTCTACCGCGGCTGCGTGCTGGTGGGCTGGGCCAAATAAGCAAGTTGAGCGGGCTTTAGCGGAGACGAAGGGTTCGCCCTTCGTCTCTGTTTTATTTCTGGACCCCGACGCGCGTGGCCCAAGCCTCCCAGGCGTCCGCCAATTCCTTGAGCTTGGCGGGGTGCTCGGCCGCGAGGTCGCGCTGCTCGGAAGGATCCTTGGAAAGGTCGAAGAGCTGCCACTGGACGGGCTCTTTCTGACGCTTCCCCCAGACGATTTTCCAGTGCCCCAGGCGATAGCCGCGGGCGCCTTCGTGCGCGGTCGGAATGCCGCGCTCCGTCGTCGGCTCGCCACGCAGGGTCGGCCAAAGCGACCGACCGGAGGCCGCGCGAATGGGTTGCCCCGCGCGGGTCGTCGGATAGGTCGAACGGGTCGCCTCGGCGATGGTCGGCAAGAGATCCATGACATGTGCCGGCGGGCGGACCCAGGCTTCGGTGGACTTGAGCTGAGCGGGCCAAGCGATGAGCAACGGGGAAGCGATCCCGCCTTCGTGGCAGAAATGTTTGTAGGCGTTCAAGGGCGTGTTGCCGAGGTTCGCCCAGCCGGAACCATAGGAGGAGTGCGTCCCCGCCTGCCCCAT
>Ga0222712_10000583_pt1 | contig 47486 bp, 44 predicted proteins | sample C33_657DmetaG_FD_165043 | JGI IMG/M metagenome (GOLD analysis project Ga0222712, IMG submission 165043) | Estuarine water microbial communities from San Francisco Bay, California, United States - C33_657D | ecosystem: Environmental > Aquatic > Marine > Unclassified | place: USA: California... | reverse complement strand
TAGTTATAAAACCTAGAGTTACTAGGGTAGACAATCAGCCTATCTTGTCTAAACCTCCGTCTGTGCTTACCTATCAAGGCGTTACTCCAGTAGTTGAGATGATTTTAAGGGATCAAGAAGGAAGACCCATAAACCTAACAACTTGCGGTTTTAACGAAAGCAGCTCTATCAGCGCGTCTGGTTCTCCAAAGGTTGTTGGTAAATTAAGAGACGCTGTAAACATAAGTCCAAGCGATCTGGCTATAGACCTTGAGGCCACAGTTTGGGACGCGCCGTCTGGCACAATAAGATGCCGTCTTCCCTCAAGCGCGACAGGCGTAAACAAAATACTAAGAGGAACCTGGGCCCTGATGGACTCAGATAACTCTATAGTGTTCACATATCCTTTTTTTCTTTTCGTAGACAGGAGTGAATTCGGTTCTGAAGTGAATAACACTGGCGTACCGAGCCCTAACGACGTAAGAGTGTTTTTAAGAGACAACTCGCCAGAAGACAACTACCTAATAAGTGAGCTTGAGTTTGACTTGACGGAAATAGTCGAGTCAATCGTAAGGTGTATAGACCAGTTCAACGCGGCTCAGCCTCCCATACCAAGAAAATTTGACACCACCACTTTTCCCAATCCAGTCATACTTTTGACTGGAGCCATGGGCTACCTGTACCAGCTGGCAGCCAAACACTACAGAAGAAATCATCTGCCTTACAGTGCTGGTGGTGTTCAGATAGACGATAAGAACAAGGGCAATGAATACGATCAGATAGGCATGGCTTTGATTGCTGAATACACGCAGTGGGTCAAGAATAAAAAGGCTCAGCTCAACGCCCAGAACTTCAACGGTAACTTTGGTTCTGGCTATGAGTACGGAGGCCGTTGGAGGTAAGCATCCATATGCCAGACAGAGCCAGCTTAAACAGCCCGTTTGAAAGAGCCACGATAAAGTACTCTGTGGAAGGAACCACAAGAGTACAGTGGGAGCTTTCAAGGCTATTCACTGATCCTGGCCCTCATGTGTTTACATTGCAAGGAGCCCATTCGTCGACAGACAACAATACTTTTTCAAACATAGGTTTACCTGTAACAAACACTTATTTTGCAGAAGATTCTGACAAAAGAATTTTTGCCCAAACCCAAGATTTCTACTACAGGGTTAAACTTCAAACACCCTTGCGTGTTTATTACTCGGAAATAGTATCTGCCTTTAAAAATTTAAAATTCAGAGACTACAGGCTAGCTAGAGAAATTCTCAGAAAAGAGAAACTACGCCATTCCAAATATACTTCTCTTTCTGGCTATCTATTGAAAAGAAAGAGATACGGGGAAAGATGCACAAACTGCACCGATCCTCTTACTGAAGAGGTAACAAACAGTAACTGTTCTGTCTGCAAAGGCACTGGGCTTGTTTACGGTTACTTTACTCCAGTTCCAGCCTATATGGAGCTATCTTTGCACCAACAAAGAGAACAGCTAGACAATGTGCAAGCTGTAGGTATGCAGAAAGACATGGAGTTCAAAAGCTGCCGTATGCTGGGCGACCCAGTACCAGACAGCTACGATGTTTTTGTAGACTCTGGCAGCGACAGAAGGTTTATAATTCACGAAATAGTTTCTTCTGCCGAGATAAGGGGCTACCCTATAGCCACAATGATGAGCGTCAGACAGGCTAACTTCTCTGATGTTGTCTACACAATACCTGTAGAAGGTGTCTAATGGAAAAACCTAATCCAAGTCTTAACGTTGAGACAAAATCAAAAAAAAAGTCTATTTTACCAAAAAGGAGTATGATGGATTGGGAACCAGACGAAGACTTGAAAAAAGCCATAGTCAAATCTTGGGGCCTGGAGAACAATAATGAGCGACCCTCAGATTCACGATCCAGGTAAACCCAGCAACTGGTGTTCAATAGCTCCAAGACCCCATTTAATGACTGGGTTTTTTAGGGAGTGGTTCATAAATCATTTTTCAAAGTCTGACAACATAGAAGCAAAAGAACTTCGTGGAAAACTTTGGAAAGCAATACCTGAGACAGACATCGTAATAGAGTCCATAACCCAATGGCGACCTGACCTGACTCAAAAAAGAATTGCGATAATAATTAAGCGAAATGAATGGCAAGTGCAAAGAATTTCTATAGACGATAGGCTTCATGATAGTATACCATTTACAGGAGCAAGGGAGCATTCTGTACTCATAACAGGAAGCCACACATTTTTTTGTTTGGCCGGAAGAGGCACAGAGGCAGAAATACTCGCAGCCGAAGTTTACAGGGAAATGATGCAGTTCGGCCCTGTAATACGAGACGAGCTTAACTTAAAAAGATTTGTGCTTGTCTCTGTAGGCCCCTTGTTTGAACTAGAAGAGTCAAAAGAGAATTTCGGTGTTCCAGTGACAGTCTCCTATGTTGCAGACGAAAACTGGAAGATTATACCGCAAGCTCCGGTGTTAAAACGTATTGTGTTGTCTAAGTTCATTCCTTAAACTGAATAGATAGATAGCGTGTCATAACGACACCACGGAGGAGACCATGGCATACGTTCTTCCCCAGGTTGCTGTTTTCCAAGAATTCAACATAGCCCCAGTTGCTGCAGCTGCTCCAAGATCAGCGCATATCACTGGTGGACACGCTAAGCTGTTCCGATACAGCAATAGCGACGAAAAGACAGTGATCAATTTGGGGGAATACGACTCCATATCTGACACTGCTTACAGCTGGCCTGAAAGGCCTACAGGTTCTCAAGTTGACTTCGACTATGTGAAACTTTACGTCGAAGACGCTCTTCTTGAGTACTTCAGCAACGCTGCCAGTTCTGGAAGCGTAGTTGCTCCCGTTTCTGGCTACAAGAACAGAATCAGAGACGCTGGCACAAACTTCAAGACCAACACATCTACATACCCCAGAGCAGCTGCTCTGCTTGACAGAGACGTTCAGCTTGGTGACTACGTCTATGTCCGTGGCGTGGTGTCAGGCACAGAGTACGAACTGAACACAACCGTAAAAGGTTTTGTCGGTGACACTGTGGCCGCCTCCGTGGCTTCAGCTTCTTCTGACGCTGCCAACAAGAGCACTCAAAGCCTTAGCGTAACCATCGACAACCTTGGTTACACTAACTCAATCACTCTGACAGCTGACGGCTCAAGCTACGACGGCTTGGCTGACGGCGACATTGATGAAACTTACACCATAGAAGTAATCAACAGTTCTGTTGGTGGCGACCTTACCACAGCCAAGCTGCGTGTAACAAGCGCCAGCGGAAACGACAACCAAGCCAGCGTGACTCCAGCAGCTGCTGGTGGTTTCACAGAGATTGGCACTCGCGGTCTTTTGGTCGAATTTGACGTCAACAGCACTGCCTCAGCCAGCTCCATGGCTTCTGGTGACGAAATTAGCCCAAATGACTTGGTTGTTGGTCAAAAGTGGCGCGTAAGAGTTAAGCAAGCTTTCACAGCTCCAAGCTCTACTTCTGGCGGCACTTACACAGGCACAGCCAACACAACTTACATCGTTGAAGTGACGAAGGGCGGTCTGTACGCTGCTTCTCCTGAAATCACTGTAACGACCACGACAGGATACGACGTAAGTGGGCCTACCATCGTTTCTGCCTCTGGCACAGCCGTGTCTATTGGCAACTACGGTGTTACGGCTAGCTTCAATCAAACTAAGCTGTGCAAAGGTGACAAGTACTACGTCACTGTCACAGCTTCAAAGCAAGGCGCTATGAAGACCTTGATTCTGGCTGACGACATGCCAGAAGAGCTTCTAGCTGCTGCTGACTTGGACCTAAAGCTATACATCCGAAAGGATTTGATCGTTCCTAAGAATCTTGAAGCTGACGCCCCCAACGTAGGCTACGAGACTGCTGACACCGAGATTACTGTGCAGTCTGGCATACTTCTTTACGAAGAAAGCTGGACTGACAGCGGCGTTCTTCAGCCTCTTCCACTAAAGGGTGGTACCCTTTTCGTAGAGTATCGCGCTTGGCTTCCTGATTATGTGAACACTGTTGACAGCATCACTGACCCAGCCGATCTGTCTTCTTTGCTAGGCCAAGCTAGCCCAGATAATCCTCTTTACTGGGGCGTATACCTAGCTCTTCAAAACGCCAACGGCCAGCCAGTGTACTTCTCTGCTGTTGCCGATCCTTCTGACCCAACTTCCTGGATTGACGTCCTAGAAGGGCTAGACGGCTACGACCAGATTTACAACCTTGTGCCTTTGACAACAGACGCAACTGTTCAAGGCGCTTGGAAGGCTCATGTGGTATCTCAGTCGGCTCCAGAAGTAGCTAATTTCAGAGCTACCGTCTTTGGAATTGATGTACCTAGCCAGAAAGCTATCATCAATTCTGAGACAAGCTCTGACGGCAATACTGTTCTGGCCAAGCTGTCAGATGACCCAACCACCAGCGGAACTCAGTACACACTGCTGTTCGTCCCCGCTAACAACGCTAAGTTCATCACCAAGGGCGTAAGGGCTGGCGATAAGGTCAGATTCCTGTACAGCACCGATGGTTTTGGCGTAGAGAACTACAGCGAATTTGTGATTGACGAAGTTTTGTCCGAAGGCAGCCTAAGGCTTGCCACAGGGCACACTTCCGCTATCACAGTAGCTCAAAGGGCTGAAGTATGGAGAACCCTCAACAAAGCAGACAGGGTTACTGAAATACGTCAGCAAGTTGCCAAGCACAAGAACAGAAGGGTTGTTGTAATCGCCAACCCAACTGTCGGCTACGGTGGAGCTACCTTCCCAGGTTACTTCGCAGCTGCTGCTGTCGCAGGTCTACGCTCAGGCGTTCTGCCTCAGCAAGGCCTGACTAACGTCTCCGTATCCGGTATCGACGATGTCGGTTCCGTGATCTCCTCGCTAAACGGCACACAGCTAAACTCTGTGGCTGAAGCCGGTGGCTGGATCATCGCCAAGAACAACCTTGGTCAGATTTTCAACAGGCACGCTATCACTAGCGATCCTACCGATCTGAACACAAGGGAAGAGATGGTCAGAGTCAATGTTGACTCCATCTCCTTCAGCTACAAAGAAGTTTACCTGCCTTACATCGGCCAGGTTAACGTAACTCCAGACACCATTACCGTGCTCAACAGCTTGTTTGACACCACTACCTTGGTGTTGAAGACAAACGGTACTCCAAAGTCTGGACCCCAGCTGATCGACGCTACACTCGTTCAGATCAGACAGCACGCTCTGTTCAAGGACAGAGTTGTGATCGAGGCCAACTTGTCAGTGCCTTATCCCCTTAACAACATCGACCTTAAGCTGGTTGTCTGATAATAGGAGGCTACACACATGGCTGACGTATTTGGGCGCGATGACTCCCCTTTTGCTGGTGCCTTCGCGGCTGATAAGTCGATTCTGCAGCTTGGGGACATGGGCGCAAACGCCGCTGGCTCCCTGGTTCAGAACTTGCAGGTTAACTACCAGCAGGCTGTCAATCAGATTTTTGAGATTGGCAGCAACAACCGTTACTATGTGGTCGGGCGCACCTCTGGAAGCATTGGTTTCGGTCGTGTGGTCGGCCCGAAGATTGTGGCCTTGGAGCTTTTGCAGCGTCTTGGTAATGTTTGCCAAGGTGACGCCGCTTCTCACAGGCTGCAGTTTGTCCTAGGTTCTTCCTCTTGCAACTGGAAGGACACAGGCGGCGCTGCTGCAAAGAACGTCACTATCATAGCTGACGCTGTTGTAGCTACGTCCGTAGGGTATAGCGTGGCAGCTCAGGACATGTTGATCAACGAGAACGTCCAGTGCCTGTGCGGCCAGGTGTCTAGGAAGAACTAACCGACACCGAGGCGTTGATGTTTAATGTCGTAGACGCTTTCCTAGCCCTTAAAAAAGAAATAGAGTTACTGCGATCCAGGCTATTAACCCTAGACGGCAGTAATTCTCCTAAGTCTGACTTTCTAAACAGCCTCCACACGGCCAGAAGTTCTCCCGAAGGCACATTGTCTAGGGTGATTTCTGGCCGTGTCGTTGATAGTCAGCCAGTTATAGGTTGGTATAAGGTTCAGCTAGATGGTCAAAACAATTTCATAGAATGCGGACTGGCAGACAACCTGTCTACAACTCCGGTAGGGGCTAAAAAGATAGGGGCCATACCCCCAGGAACACGCGTATTTGTTGTAGTGCCTCAATCGTCAGTTACTGGAACGATAATAGGAACGTCTTTTGGTTACGAAGTAGGCCTCGGTGACAGCCTGCGAGACTATATAAGCCAGGCTTCAACCAACACCATTCCTCATGAAAACCTTTTAAACGAAGACAATTATAAAGAAGAAAAGCTTTATAGTTTTTCTCCCAACGCACCAATAGACGAAACGTCTCTTGGTGAATGGGGAATGATGACTGAGACAGGCACAGCGTTGTTTGTCGACAGCTTCATGGCTTTTCTTAGATCAGACGAAAACTGCGGGTTCTGGGCTTTCTGGCACGACCAGCTGGCTAGAATGCACGGACACAATCTTCAAATACGGTCGGCAGCTTGCCAGATAGATTCGTTTGATGATGAAGGAGAGCTGTCCGTAATAACAGGCTGGTCTCCTTACCTGTGGGAATCCATGGGTAGTGTTCTAGCTGGTAAAGATTTTGTAAAAGGAAGAGAAGTAAAAGACACACAGACAAAAGAATCACAGTACGCGCCTACTGATCTTTTGAATGAATACCAAGTTCCTTTCCACAGGCTTATTAGATTTGATGGGTTTTTAGGTCAAGGGTTTAAGCAGCAGCTTAGAACACCTCCCCCAAAGCTGGCTTACAACTACGCACAAAGCGACCCGTCTAGCCTAGTTAATATGGCTGACCCAGCGCCTACGCCAGTTGTTTGGGAAGAACACTTGGCTATGGACGGCAACTATCACATGGTGTCGTCTCAAGGCATATTCATAGCGCACATGCCTGTTAACGGCAGCTTTAGACAAAGCAAAAGGCCAGAAGACGGTACAGGTGATCAGCACGGCAAGGATGGGTTTAACGCAGCTGGCTTTGACAACAACAACATAGCCACCCATAACGTCAGAGAGGGTTTAGCAGGGGAACTTCCTGAAGGAACAGGGCCAGCTCTCATAGCTGACGATGAGTTGGCATACGGCGTAAACTGGCGTGGAAGTCATCCTTTCGCCTATCACAAAAAAGATTGGCAAATAGGAAAGCCCTTCACATGTGAAAGAGCCGCAACCTTCAACGATCTTTCTGAAAAGCACTACCTGCCTAAACCAGACGCAGAGCCTTTGTTTGTAGACCAAAGATACGGTGAAAGAAAAAGTGAGTCATCTCCTAAAGACGGTATTGTAAAATACCATCCAACTTTAAGCTTCATATCGATATTAAGAGACGGCACTGTAGTAATAGCCGGCCCTGCTGGTGAAGAAATAAGAATGGGCGGTGGAAGCATAGAGCTTACATGCCCTGGCGACATACAGCTCAGACCTGGAAGAAACCTTGTAACTTTGGCTGGTAGAGACGCCATAGTAAGAGCCGTAGAAGATATAGACATAAGTTCTGCAGAAAAAGACGTTAGAGTAAAAGGAGAGCGCAACATACAGGTGCTTGGCGGAAACTCCAAGTACGGTGGCGGTGTTTTAATCGAAAGTAGAGGCGAGTCTTATCAGCAAGACTTGGAAGCTAAAACAGGCTCTGATGTAGTATTCTCAGGAATCACCTTAAAATCAAAGTCGTTCATCACAACTACAGCTACGAATGTTTATTTAAGAGCTGGACTGCCTGGCTCCATAGGAACAATAACTATAGATGCCAGCAAGGGCAGCGGGTACATAGTCACAAATTCTGCAAACATAACTAGTTACATTAAAGACTCTGCTATCCAATATTTTGGCGAGCCTACAAAAATAAAAGCGGCTAATTACTTCTCAGCAGTTACAACGATACTTGCGTCCAGCTTGCAGGTTTTGAAAGGCAACAACTCTTTTGGAGGCGGTCTAATCGTCTCTGGTAATATCGCCATAAACGAAGGACATGTTTTCAGCACTACGGCTAAAACATATAAGATGATGGTTCCAGAGTTCGCAGCAGAGGGTAAGAAAATACTAGAAAAAGAAAAAGTAAGACTAGGAAAGGTAGACAAAGACAACAATAAGATGGGCGAAGACCTGTACAAAATGATTATGACCAACAGGTTGTACGCTGAAAAGAACGAAGGTAACGATGACGTTCTAAAACTTACGTCGTTTTCATTCAGAACCACCAAACAGTGCAAAGCTCAGAAGTTTATGCTTTTTGAAAGCCGCTGGGCACAAAGAGCTGAAGCTGTAGGGGAAAACACTAAAAAGTGGAAAGAAAACCCAGTAATAAGTAACGGTGAAATAACTTATCCTTACCCAGGCAGAGAAGCTTGGCTTAACGATAAGACATACAAGAAAATGGAAAAAACTCTATACCCCTACGAGAACGTAGAGCTTGAGGGTGGTAACCTTGACGGTTTCGGCAGGAAACCAACAAAATCAGACGGTGGTGCCTACACTTCTGCGGAAATACCTGCTATACGTGATAGTGTTCCTGACGACAATTATCCGGTCATATCCTAGAAAGGTTTATAATGGACAAGCCAATCAAAAAGCTTACTTCTTTCAAGAAGCTGCCTAAAGCTGCAGACCCAGCTACGCCTCAACTTCCACCAGAGCTATCCATACCAGGCCTTATGAAACCTGGCACAGTTCTTACTGAAACAGAACAAGAAGGGTTGAAGAAACTAGGTATAGTTCAAGACACCTCAAAAATTCCTGCCAACATAGCTGAGAAGATAAGCGAAGTTATGGCTACTGAGCCAACCATGGCTGTTCCCAATAAACCTTTGAGTATTCCAGAACCTGTTGATTTTGAAAACCTGCCAGAAGAAAAAAAGAAAGACATAATAAGCTTCATAAAAGATGCTGCTGATTTTAAGAAGACTGTCGCGCAAAAGCAGGCTGAGGAAAAGCCTATCAATCCAAACTTGTTTAAAGAACCAGAAGTAATAGATGACCTTTACACAAAAAAGAAAGAAGAACCGCCTCCTCCACCTACTACTCCAGAAAAACAAGCAGACTACAGCGGTTTAGAAAGCCAAGATACCCTTGTAGTGTGTCCTCACTGCGGTTGGGACACGCGAAACAGGGAGATGATTGAAATAACTGAAGACGACAAACTGCATTTTGTGCAGTCAATACTAGGCGCTATACGTTTCAAAAAATCTTACGATCTGTTCGGTGGCGCTCTAAAGGTAACTTTCAGGGCTTTAAGCACAGCCGAGTCCGATATGGCTTACAAGCAGCTGATCGTAGACGCCCAAGACGACATACAGACAAAGGTTCTAAGCGACTCAAGCTTTTACTGGCGAACTCTTATGGCCTATAGGTCTGTAATGGCCATAGAAAGAATTGAAAGTGAGAAGAATATTCTGGAAATTCCAGAAATAAGCGAAATAGAAGTTGATCCTAAGTCTTACAACAAACCAAACACCAAGTTATTCGCTCTTTTTGATGACCTTGTTGAGCAGATAATGCCAACGGAAGCGTTGAGACACGCTATAACCCACATTTTTGTAGAGTTCCAGTCTTTGTGCGACAAACTTCAGGCTATGGCTGAAGCAAAGGATTTTTGGAAAGCGGTCAAGTAATACCATTACTCATAAGAATGGCAGCCGAAGGTCGTGTTGATTTCTCAAAAGCACGACTTCTTGACCGCAAGTGGAATCTTCGGCTTCTCTGGTTGTGTAAAGCCTACCAGGCAGAAAAAAATGTAGAACTCCTTAAACTGGAGTATGCTCGTTTTGTTTCTGCCTTGTCTACTGACAGCCCAGACGTATTCAAACAAGCCTGGGGAAGTTCAGATAAGGTTAAAGACCTTATTAAAGAAGAACTCGTTCCTTGGCTAGCAGATAAAGACACGCCGAACAGAAAGGATTACAATGAATATCGTGACTTGCTAGAAGCCTATAGGGTAATGATTGGTGATCCAGACGACCCAGAGTTCATGGCTCAAGTTGAAAGAGATGTAGAAAAACTAAGACAGCAGAGGCTTGGAAACAACAGTGGCTGACGGTATGTTCTCAGGCGGGTTTGCTGGTCCTGGAGCGTATCCTGGGTACGCCAACGCGCCTGTATACCCAATAAACATATCCCAGGGGCTCGGAATATCGGGCCCCATGGGTATGCTGCTGGATCAAGTCTTAGGCGGGCTTCTGCCAAGAATGTTTGGCGGAAACATGCAATTTGGGCAATTCTTTCCCCAAATGAACTTGTACGATCAGTTCAAAAGAAACACTCAGTTCAATATGCAGCGCGAAGCTATGGCTGCTGCAACCAAGCAAGACGAAAACACTTACAGGCAGATGTTGCAGGGAATCGCAAACCTGACTGGCACGCCTTTCGGAATGCGAGAAAGGGCGGCTGCCGACACGATGGCCAGAGACATGGCCACGATGATGCCGTTCCTTTTGCCTTTTGCTCCAGACCTTGTGGACAGAATGCACGGCACAAGAGGCTCGGCTGCCGTGATGGCCATGAGAATGGCTGACGCGTCTAGGTTTATGATCGACCCAGCCACAGGTGGTATAGGCCTGGGGCAAAAACGACTTGAAGCTCTAAATAAAGACGTCTTCAACAAAATGTTTGGAGACAACGTAGACATACGTGAAATGCGTGGCATAACCGCCGGTCAAGCTGGCTCCATGTTTGACGAAATGGTGCGTAGGGGTTTGATGGGAGGAATGGCTGGCACCGTGTCGGAAGTGGCCAAGAAGTCAAACATGACTTCAAAAGACTTCATGGCTCTTCCTGACTTTGAACGAAGAATGCAAGAGTTTGAATCAAACAAGATTGTCGACAAACTAAAAGGCATGACGGCTGCAGTGTCAGCCATGAAAGACATATTTGGTGAAAACGGCAGACCAGACGCTCCCATGAGCGAACTGATGAACGCCTTGCAAGCAATAACACAGAACAACCTGGGCAGCATGGACCCAGCAAACGTCTCTAGGCTTGTTCGTAACGCCTCCAACGCTGCGAAGATAGCTGGCATGAGCATGGACGGTATGATGGCGTTGATGGCGCAATCTGGTTCCGTCACAGACAGGTTTGGTTTGAACAGAGCTTTTGCGCCAGGCATAGGAATAAACGCGGCAGCTTTTGGCGCAGCCTACGGAAACATGTTTGGTGGAAACCGTGGCTTCGGCGGCATGGACAAAGACAAAGCCGTGGCAGCTGAGGCTAGGCTTCAGGGGTCAGCGGCTATAAGCCAACAGTCACAAGCTTTAGCTGCTTTGATGAGAATGGACGAAGCTGGAGTAATACCAGACACACCGCAAGGAAGAGCAATTAAAGAATACGCTAAAAGAATAAGAGAAGGAGATACAACTGTTCCTGTTTATACGCACACAGAACTATCTGGAATGATATCTTCAGCTATGGGAGGAGCAGGCGCTGGCCTTTTCCATAGGTTTATGCGACAAACGGACGCTAACCAGCAGACAATAGCTAAATACGATATAGGCGAGTTGGTTAGAGTTGGAGGTCACCCCAGAGACGCAGCAGTACGTATAAATCAATTATTTAAACAAGGAATGGTAGGCATACCAGGTTTCCAGGGTAACGACGTGGCTAAAAACGCTGCCGCGTCAGTCATATCGGAGAGACTAGTAAATCTTACAGACGAAGAATTAAAAAAGTACGACAACGGAGACATATCTTTTCTTGTTGACGATGTGCAACAAACTCTTAGAAGAATGGGTTTAAACACCAACAAAGACCAGATAATGGCCGCGCTAAGTGTTGGTAGAGGTAATCTTGAAACTGTTGCCAAAGCCAAAGGTTTTGAAACAGGAGGCAACTATTTGGCTTTTGTTAATAAAAGGTTATTACAGCAATCTGCTTTAAACAAAAAGGTAATAAAAGCAGAATCTGCCATGCAAGAGGAATTTTCCAAACTAGGCAGGTCTGGGCCTATGCAGAGATTTGTAGACGCCATAATGGGCGCAGGCCCTGAAGGAAAAGCTGAAGACGTTCTTAGAGACATATTTAACGGCGTTTCTGACGATCAGATACAAGCTGCCATGGCTGCAGGTCTCGGCAAAGATTTGGACATGGCTAGAGCCTTAGGCTCAAGAGACACAAGAGTAGACGCAGCTTCTCTTGCTGATCTTTTAAAAGACCCAGTAGGTAACAGGCAAAAGATAGAGGACATTGCCAACGCTTACAGCATACCCATGCCTGAGCTGATGAAAATGCGAGGCATGTCTGAAGAGCAAATAGCTAGCCATTTGAAACTAAGAGTGTCAAGCGTTAGAACCCAAGTAGCAAAGAATTTACCTAGAAAACTTAGAGGTCTTGACGTCACTACATCAAACATAAGTGAAGATGCTATTCAAGGAACAATAAACGCTGCAGAAGCGGGTGGTGGAGCCAAAGCAGCCGATCTTGCCGAGGCTATAGCTGGGGACGAAGGAGCCCAAGCTATGCTTACGGGACCTACTAAAAACAGAATAGTAGGCGGACTGACTACGGCTGGAAAACTGCTTGAAGGGCTGGAGCAAGAAGTAAGCGCTGCGGATAAAGCCAAAGTTAAAGATATGGATAAAACTGACCTAGACAGAGCTCTAGGCAAGATAAAAGAAGCGTCTAATCTTAAAAAAGTAGTTGACGGAAGCATAGCTGACCTAGCCAAGAAAACTAATCTAACTGAAAAACAGCTAAAAGAAGGAATAGGCGTAGCCGCCCTTTCTGACGCAGAGCGGGCAGAGCTTGGGCCTCTTCAGGCAAAGCTTGAAGACGCTAGGCGTAAAAAAGCTGCAGCTAGAACTCCGCAAGAAGCAGAAGCAGCTAATAAAGAAGTACAAGATGCCGAAGCCGCCATACGTGGTCACGCTCAGCGTTATGGTTACAACGCGGCTAGTGTTCTTGACCCAGGCAGGTTTAAAGGACTTGATATAGGAACTCAACGTTCAGCTAGAGAACTATTCCAACAAAGAAACACATTTAACGAAGTGCTCACAGAGCAAGCTGACAAAATTAGAGATATAGCCAAGTCGGCAGGGGTAAGCGTAGCCGCTTTGATATCTGATCCAGAAACAGCAAAGATGCTGAAAGAAACTTACGGCATAAACGTAGCTCAGCTAGGCAGAGAATTTAAAGACATAAACGCCAGAGGCAACAGGGTAGTAACAGCCAAGGAAAGAGAAGCCATAAAGAAGGAGATGGAAAAAAGAAAGGAGATGGAAACAAAGCCAGGAGAGGCTTTGAATAAGCTTTTGAAACAACTTGGAGAAAATCCAGAAACTGTCGGCATGACCAAAGAAGCCGCCGACGCTTTGTCTAAAGCTGACCCGTCTATACGAGCTGAGTTTTCCAAAGCTATGCTTGCTGCGGACAAACTTCGCAAAAAGGGTTATGCGCTTCAAGACATGTTTTCAGTAGATGTAGACAAGATACAAGACCCAGAAACAAAAAGGCTGATGCGAGAAGTCAGAGAAAGCAGCTTGATGAGAAGAATCAACGCTGGAGAAAAGATAGACAAGGCCACCCTTGAAAAAGAAGGCGCAGCCATAGCGAAGAAGCTTGAAGAAAAACAATTGAAAGAAAAAGAGAAACAAGCTTCAGTGGTAAGACTGCATAGTGACACCAAGCTTTATGGGAAGCTTGACCTAACAGACAATAATCTACTTTTGAACATAAACCCAGGCAAAGCTGCTAACGGGTAACAAAACATGATAACGGGATCGTTTCTAGAAGATGTGTTCATGAGTGTGCCTGGCACCGTTATGGTGTTCAGCAAACCGATGCGGTCTGGGTACTACTCATATTTTCAAGGAAGTTACAGGGGCTCTGTAGACGTATTCGCAAACGGGTCGGCTTACGGGTTCATGAGATCAGTAATAACCAACATAACTATAAATGAAAACTGTAATTTTCAATTCATGCCTTCTCTTCGCAACATAGCCTACCTATACACATTCGGTGACAAGATTGCCGAGATAGACGTGTCTGGAACTTGTTTCCTAAACCCAGAGTGTGACGGATTCTCTGGAGCAAACGCTGTATACGCTTTTTACTACAGGAACAAACTTTCAAATAACCCTTACCCCCTAAGACTTACTCTTATGTCTTTCGCGTCAATGGGCGGTATGGCTATGACTTTCAGCCCGTTTTTAGCAAGCATGACTCTAAGCCTGTCTGACCCAGGAGCGGCTTTGGGGACGTTTAATTACAAATTGCTGTATCTACCCGCTAACGACAGTTCTCCTCTACCTCTAAGCACAGGTATAGGCTCAGGCCCTTACAGAAATACTCCAAACTATGTGGGAGGCGGGCGACTGCCTGTTATGCCTACACCTGGTGCAAGCACAGAGCCCAACATGGACACGCCTATAGACGGAACAGGGCCAGGTACTACACAGCCTGTGACTACACAGCCTGTGACAAGCTGGCTTAACGATATGCTTTACAAAGATTATCCCTACCCAGGAAAAACCTCAGGAATTGTTCCAGAAAGCACTTTAATAGAAAAAGTTCCAGGTTTGTCGAAGGCAGAAGACATACGAGTTTATCCTAAGATCAAGCTGTAAAAGGTACAGACAGTGGTAAACCACATAAGAACATTACTTTTGAACGAGGTTGGGACCAACAACCCAGGCTATTCTTTTGCCTTGGAAGAATACGTACCTGCTGACTACATACCAGTTAAACCCAACAATGCTTGCAGGTTGGCTTTGATGGCTTTGTTTGGTTTGTCTCCTGACAGGGCTTACAAGAACTGGAGGCTGCATCAAGTATCAAAAATAGCTGAAGCCTGCAGCTTTAGCAGTTATTGGCACGGCTTTGATTCAAGAATAACTCACTTCAACAGACCAGACGCGTCATTGGATAATTCTTTTGGAAAAGTAACAGTAACCAGCACAAGTGGTGGCGGCTCAAACTCGATAGTCTACGTATACTCTGACGGCAGGTTACTTGTCAGCGAGAGCCTTACGTCACCAAGTCAAACCGCCGACGAAGAAATAATAGGAATGTTTTTAAACGGTAAACCAGAAGCTGACGAGTCAAGAGGCAGAGCTGTTACTTCTTGGCAAATTACTTCTGGAGGTTCTGGCTCGTTGTCAGTAAGAAAACTGACCGACCCAGTCTACGAAGAAGACATGACGCTATCTTTTAGCAACGGCATTTCAAATTCGATAACCCTAGCGGGCTCTGGGCTTGTGGCTAAGTTTAGAAATTCTCCAGGAATAACTTGGGACATAACAACTGTGGCCAGGCCTTCCATGGACATAGGCACCACCATAGCCAACATAGACAATCTTAGCGCCGAAGTTTCCGACTATTTGTTTTCAAACAAAAACCCAGACATTGTTACTTTAAAAAGGTATTGGGATTCAAGCATAGACGCTTATGAGAGACTGTCTGCTTTTGTGTTGGCTTTAGCCTACAGACTAGAAGAAAAGAGAAAAGCAGCATGAGTCAGAGCGGCGTAAAGCAACAAGCAATAAGAATGTGGATGGAGCTATCAGTTCCTGACGACTCTGGCGTCTACAGAGTTGTTCCTCTGGACATTTGCAACTTTACTTCCACATTCGCCAAGAACAGCATTCCACAAGCGTCTTGTTGCATAAACGTGGGCGTGGCGTCTACTAACACAAATTTTTTGTCTAACATCCACTACATAGTTTCTAGACTTGTGTTTAAAACAAGAGCTGTTGTTTACCTTCAGGCTTACAAAGGGTTTACCTTTGTGCCAAAAGGTGTAGGCAATAACGAAGAACTTTTGAACGATGGTAGACCGTTCGTTGTCTTTGACGGCTACACCACAGGCTCTGGTTACAGAAGAGGGGCTAGTGGAGCAGAGTATGTGATATCTCTGGAGCACTGGCTTACCGATTTGACAGCGTCGACAGCACTAAGCCCAGACCTTGTCCCAAACACCGCTTTCAACACGTACTTTCCAGCTGTGGTGCCTGTAGAAGATCAACCTGGAAATGTTTTTGGGCAGACTGTAACAAGCATTCTTAGTCCTTTTGAAATAGCTCAAGATTTATGGGGCAGCGGTCTTTTAAAATTTTACTCATTCATAGCCAACAAAAACGCTTTAGGGCTAATTCAAGATAACTACGCTGGTATTGGCAATCTTTTAGAACTAGAGGGGTTATTTTCATCACAAAAAAACGACACCGCACTAATAGCGCTGTCAAGAATTTTAGGACCAGGGAACAGATCGTACGTTCCTTTAAAATTAAGAGACATAGGCGGAACTTTAAACATAGTTACAGGCATATCTGAAATGATATCTAAGCTTTCAGTAAGGTCATTAAACGGCAGCACATTTTGGGACAACATTTTAACTTTTGGTGCCCAGTTAAAATATGACGTCTTGCCTTTGATAAACACAGCGGTTGTAGCGCCTACTCTTCCTAATTTTTATTATCCTTGGAAAAAAATATACGCGTCTGAGATAAGCTCAATAGACCTGTCCACAGCTATGCCTAGGTTTTTAAAAGGAGTAGTTCTAACTACAGCTTCATCAGAAAATTCAGGTTATAACGATGTAGGTAATTTACCACAAGAAGCTACGGGAAAATTTTATGACTTTCTGAGCTGCGGTATATACATAGGGAATAACGTAGGTCAAATTTTGATAGAGACAGCTCCAGAATGGTTAAGCCAACCAGTGTCTCCAGTTTTGGCAGCAGCTGAAAATAACTTTGTGTTTGATGCTGCTGTTCGTAAAGACCCTGCCCAAAAAATAGATAAGGTTGCGACTGAATTCGCGGTTATAGCAAATGCTTTTGCCAAATTGGTTTACTCTACAGAAATACTAAAACACAGAGCAGGCAACGTATCTGGCAAGCTTAGGTTTGATATAGCGCCTGGTTCAGTTGTTGCAGTTGAAACATTAGGAGAAATGCAACCACCATCAGACACTTTAGGTTACCCTTTGTTTGCAATGGTTGAACAAGTAGCTACTACCATAGACTGCACTTCTCCATCTGCTTCAACAACTTTTACTCTTTCAAACATTAGAACAGCCTACGAAAATACAAATATAAGTCTTGTAAGCACAGCTAATCCTCTTTACGACATGGTATGGAACGGCTGTGGTATGTATTTGTAAGGAGACGGCCATGCCTGGAAGATTTAATTTGCCTGGCGTAGGCAAACCGACTCAGCCGACAGGAGGCCCCAGACCTCCAAAGCAAGAACCTGTCGAAGAGATGGCTTTGGAGCCGCAGCTAAAAGAAACGTACGAAACGTGGGCCAGGATGAAGTCTCCTCAAGCCAACGACATGCTTTTAAAAAACCTGTCTCCAATAATAGACAACGCGGTTAAAACTTTCAGCGGAGGCCAAGAAGCAAATCCGATAATAAAAAGTAAAGCTAAAAAAATAGTCATAGACTCAATGCCCAATTATGATCCAAGGCAGACAAAGCTTAAGACTTATGTTTTTAATCAGCTTCAAGGTTTAAAAAGGTTTTCCTTACAACAAAGTCAAATAATAAGCATTCCTGAAAAAGTGCAGCTAGATTTTGTAGCTTTGAAAAAAGCAGAAGACAGACTGAGAGAAGACTTGGGCCGAGACCCGTCAACAGACGAGTTAGCTGACGACACGATGCTTTCTCCAAAGAGAATAGAGTACGTCAGAAAGTTAAGGATGCCTTCTAGTGAAGGCACAATATCCGCAGTAGACACTCAATCAGATTTTTCTGACGTCAGTGACCCAGCTGTGATAAACCCAGGCAACAAGAAAGACACTGGAGCGTGGCACAGCTTTGTCTACAGTAGTCTAAGCAATATAGACAAAGTCATCATGGAACACTCAATGGGTCTTAACGGTAAGAAAATTTTGTCAAACGAGCAGCTAGCCAGGTCTTTACGTATGTCACCAGCAGCTATAAGCATAAGAAAAAACAAAATACAGCTAGAGTTAGACAAGAGAGAAAAACTCAACGTCCTGTGAGGTAGCCATGGCCGTAGGTACATCAAAGGCAAGAATAGTCGAGACCCTGTACAACCAGATAAAATGGTTGGTTTACCAAGTAAGGTGGGTAGGCGCTGCCTCGTTTACAAACGGCAGGGGAAGGCAGTGGATGCTCGGATACTTTAGCGACAACGACTCAAAAGCTTGGAATGGGGATATACACAACGTAACGCAGATGAAAAAAGCTTTTGATAGGAATGACTTGGCCGTAGACATGGCTAAAGTTATGAGTCGTAAAGAACCTGGCACAACTGCAGACAAGATGGCAGTGCGATTTCAAAGCGATTACCTTTGTGCTATGGATCGCGCTTTTAGAACAAGGCATACTGGGCATATTAGGAGTGAAGTACACGCCGCCTACAGAAGATTTGTAACAACACCTGTTGTTTTGAACAGGACCGTTCTTGAATACACGCAAAATCTGATAGCAAGAGGTCAGTGATGTCAACAATAGCTGATTACCTCGACAGAAAATTTGACATACTGGCTTTTAAACCAAACAAAGCCAATACGCCAACCAGTCAGGAGCTGGCTTCAGACAATGAAAGCGGTCTTATATGCACAGGAGTGCAGAAGCTAGCTCAGCGTTGGACTTTGGAATTCTTAACTCCTGTTGGAACTATTCCTTACAAAACTTCGCGTGGGTGCTTTTTCATACAAAACATTATCTCTGGTAACATACGTACAGACGTGGATGTCATAGCTTTTTTCTCAAGCGCGTCTTCCGAAGTGGCAAAAAATCTAATAACGGAAGAAAACACTGAAACAGATGCCGCTGACGAAAGATACGCTAACGCTAGCTTGGACAGCTTCTCAATAGGTAACGACGGCAAACTTACTTTGAACGTTACGATAACTAGTCAAGCTGGATCAGCAAGGTCAATAATACTGCCAATAGCTGTAGCACCGGAGATAGGATAATGGCCATTACCCTGCCAAATCTGTTCACTCTTGACGCTGGTTACGTAGACCAGGCGCATTCTTACATAACTCAAAGAATCACAGAATACGCCCCAAACGTAGAAACCAAAAGAGGCGTCCTTCACGATATTCTGTTTCACCTAGAGGCTGTTCTGCAGGCTGCTCAAGACACTTACGCAGACCAACTTCGCAGATCAAATTCTCTTTTGACAGCTTCTGCCGATCCAGAGCTGGCTAATGACACGATAATAAACCAGATAGCGTCTAATTTTAGAACAGAGCGTTTTGCTGGCACTCAGGCTAACGGAAAGTGCGTAATAGTTCTTAATGCGTTTATACCGTCAAGCGTTTCTCCTTCTGTGACTTTCTCGGCTTCTGGAAAAACTTTTGTGCCGACAGGCCAGTTCATAGGAAGAACTGATAGCACTCAGGTTGTAGGCGCTAACGACAGGCTTATCAAGCCTTTGGGCGACGGCACTTTTTACTACGTCATAGATATGATTTCTGTTGAGGTAGGATCGGCCAACAACATAGGCAGAAACACAAAACTGACTCCTTCCGTAAGCATAGCTAATTTTGTGACAGCGTACGCCGAAGGAAGCTTCTTCGGAGGTTCTGACTACGAAAGTAATGCTGATTTTGTAAAAAGGCTTCAAGAAGGCATATCTTCAAAAAATGTGTCCAACAGAGCAACAATAAGCGCGATGATAAGAGACCAGGCTAGCTTCAAAAGCTTCCTGGACATATCCACTGTTGGATACGGTGACGCTGAACAGCAAAGGTATCACGGTGTGTTTCCAATAGCTTCAGGAAACAGACTGGATATTTACGTAAGGCCACAGGCTGTGCCTCCTGTGACTAAACTACAAAAAACGGCTACGTTGGTTGGAAGGCAGGGGGGTGGCGGCCTTTGGCAGGCGTCTCTGGCTAAAAGCGACGTGCCAGGATTCTACGACGTAGTAAAAGTTATAAAAGCTACCGTTACGGACAGTGATTCTCAAACAGGTTTGGAAGTAGTAAGCGACATACGCGGTTACGACCTGACCGATGAAACAGTAAGTTTCATACCCGACATTACCTCGTTTGAAGAAGCTGTTTACTCTGCTTATCAGACAAGCGTCATTAGGTTTATAGACACTACAACTGATCCAGAGCTAGCCGAAGGCACAACACAGGACTACTCTTTGTTTGTTAGGTCAATGAGTTCTATAAGAGAACTTCAAAATTTTGTTGGCGGTAGAGACGTTAGACCCGCTGGCGGTGACGTTATAGTAAAAGCCGCTATACCTTGTGATTTAAAGTTATCTTTTGTTATTTTCAAAAAAGTTACAGACTCTGACCCAGATTTAACCTCGATAAAAACGGCTTTGGCCGAAAAAGTTAATAAATCTGGTTTTGCAGGTAGGCTATATGCTTCAACACTGCATTCTGTGATACACGGTTTCCTGACAGCCAGCCAATCAGTAAGCGCTATTGAAATGTTTGGGTCTATAAGAAAACCAAACGGAGACAAGATTTACATCAGAGATTTCGACACTTTGGAGCTTCCAAACGACGCGTCAAGCATGGTTTCAAACAAAACAACCGTTTTTGTTCTGGACCCTCAAAACATAGGCGTGTCTGTTAATATTGTTGACAGCTCTGGCGTTTAGTGTCGAAACTTTAAACCTGGTCTGGTACAATAAGCTGGCAGTCATAAAACTGCGTTAGGAGGTCGTCATGTCTAGCGATTTTGAGTCTAAGGTAGCTATTCCGACAGAGCTTATTCAAGAACTAGCGGAAATGCTCCTTAACAAGGACAAGTTTGACAAATGGAAGGCCATCACTTTGGGGCTTAAGGTAGCCCAGTGGCTTGTGGACACATTTGCAAACACAGCTATTACTTTGTCTGAAGGCGTTCAAGACGGCAGAATCAGCCAAAAAAAGGTTGGAGAAGCCCTCTCAGCGCTCGCTACTAGCGATACCACAGCTAAGGGAGCCATTCCAGCTTGGCTTCTTATAGCTTTGGTTAAGTTGATCATCAACTGGATGACAAAGTAAGGTGATGCCGTGGCAAAAGCCAGACGTCCAGACTTTAGAATCCCATCATTCAGCGTAGAGCAGCTAGTAGTAACATGCTCTGAGACTGTTGATTGGAGTCTAAGTGAGTTTGGTATACCTGAACTGTGGTCAAAAACCACAGGTAAAGGTATCAAAGTCGCTGTTCTGGACACTGGCTGCGCCATGATGCACCCAGATTTGAAGGATCAAATACTTGACGCAGCAGATTTTACGAACAGCAAGATAGGCCCCTCAGATACTAACGGTCATGGAACGCATTGCTGTGGTCTAATAGCGGCCAAAAAGAACTCTGTAGGTGTTGTCGGCGTTGCTCACGACTCAAAGCTGCTGGTAGGCAAGGTTCTTAGCGATGCTGGAGCCGGTTCTGCCGACATGATCGCCAAAGGTATAAAATGGGCTGTTGATAAAAAAGCAGACATCATTTCAATGAGCTTTGGTTCTCCTGTATCACACCCAGCTATAAAAGAAGCAATAGACTACGCTGCAAGCAAGAACACGTTCTTAATAGCTGCTGCTGGTAACGAAGGCCCTGGGCCTATGACTGTAGGCTACCCAGCCAACTATCCAGTAGTGCTTGCGGTAGCTGCCGTCGATCCTAAGAGAAAAGTAGCTAAATTCTCAAGCAGAGGGCCTGGAGTAGATATAGCAGCTCCTGGAGTGGACATTTTGTCCACCTATCCACCTAAAAATTACGCAAAACTGTCTGGCACATCCATGGCAACGCCTTTTGTGTCGGGTGTAACCGCTCTTTTGCTCTCGTACCAGTCTAAAACGGGTAAAAAGACCGTAAAAACTTGCAGTGATTTGATAAAACAAGTAAAAGACACCAGTTTTGATGCTGGTGAAGCCGGTTTTGACAACGACTATGGCTGGGGTTTGATAGACCCAAAAGCTTTGGTACTTGGAACTACAAGGGCTCAAAAGCTTGTTGTCCCTACGAACTCTAAACCAGTTAGGATAACCATAGGCAAGTCAGATTTTACTAAAGAAGGAGCAGCTAAATTTGCTCAGCTGTTCCCAAGCATAGAAAATGTAACCTTTGAGTTGGAAGCTCCTAACAAGAAAAAGGGTAAAAATGCCTGATGATAGCATTTCCAACCCAACTTGATAACAAAGGGCAACTCCTAAGGGTTCTAGGCGGGTTTTGGAGCAATACGTACGAAGGTAGAGAGCTACTTTCTGAAGTTCTTCAAGCCAGAGCACAGCTAAGCAAGCAAACATTTGAAAGGCTGCAAGAAGCAACAGATTCTTTAAGTCGCATAGACATACCAGTATTCAGAAAAGAGTATTGGCGAAATCTTATCGTTAAGAAATCAGAAGTAGCCGCGTTTCCCAACCTGTATGGCGAAGACATAAATTACGGGTCTGGAGCCGTTTACGGAAAGAGAGCTGCAGGTTTACCTTTTGTTTACCCCATAGACGCAGAGTTAGCCGACTGTTTGGCGATAACTAACAGAGTCACAAAGCCATCTGTAAACCTAGTCAGAGGTCTAGACTTTGTAATAGACAAAACCTCTAACGTCATAAAATTTAAAGAGAATCCTTTCAACAACCCAAAATTCTCAATAGAGAAAACTTCAGAAGGTGACGAAGAGCTTAGCTTGTGGTTTTATAGCCCAAGCATAGACAAGCAGTACGTGTATCAACATTTTGGTTACCTAATAAATCTCTGGGCAAAAAGCAGCCAGTCTTACAAAGATTTAGTGAACGCTTCATTTGACTCCATAGTCTTGGGTACTTCTTCTGGAAGAACTCTAGACGCGGTCATGTCTATAACAGGAATACCTTTAGCCAAGGGAAACGAAACGGTACAGGACGTAGCAGAAGACAGGATCAACAAACTGGTAATAACAGACAAAAATGTCTACAAGTTTTCTAAAAAAGCAAACATAACAGTCGTAGTGGGAGACGCTTTGGTTGAAGATCAGCAAATGTCGACCGCTCTTGAATACCATGAATTTAACACAGGTAAAACGCCTCAAAGTATTATTGGTATAAGCGTGTCAGGCAGCCTTCTGCCTGGTAAATACATGGGCGAGCTTGGGTTTATGAATCAAGTTGTGCCTACAACGGTCACAAAAGACGACAACGGAATAACAAAGATAACTTTTCCACTAGGCGGTCACCCTTTTGATGTTGAATCATTTTGGGAAGAAGTGCATAGAAGGGGAGTTGCTTCTGGAAAGACTTTGGCCAACTACCTCGACAAACGAACTGAGAAGATAGGGCAGCCAGAAGCTGAGAGCCTTCCAACAGAAATAAATCCTTTTGAATTCATTGTAAAAAACAACTTAAGGTACGGCGGATTTTTGATTAGGATAAAGACAGAAGCGTTGGCTCCAGCAGCTGTCGGCATAGACAAGCTTTCTTATGTGAAAAAGCTGTTGTCGCCAAACACTACTATGGTTCTTTTGATAGACATGCCGTCTATATCGGAAGACAACAACGCGTATGTTGAAGAGCACGACCACACAGCTACCACGTTTATGGCCGCTAACACTATCAACCACGACATAGTTGAAAGCGATGCCATAGACATAATTGTGTCAAGAACAGTATCTGGCGCATCTTTGTGAGGAACCCATGGACAAGTTTCCTGTCGTAGAAGGTAAAGTAAGCTTGTACCAAGTCCTGAACGACGGCACTTGGAACCTTGCTTCTGAATCAAACAATCAAATCCAGTGGAGCTGGGGAGAGATAGCCTGCCATCTTTTTGGAGACGGCAACAGCTCTTATAAGATTTCGGCAATGTACGTTGAGTTTGAAAACACCGCTTACATACCCTCAGTTCCAAGTTACGCCAGAGACGAAGGCATCGAATACTACGAAAATTTGTCTTTGTCAGGCTCAAAGGATTTCTTGCGAGTTCCTTTGCTCGCGGCTCCATCCAAAGAGCTAGCCGCCGGCTACAGCGGAATAAACTTCAACCAACTTACTTTTTTGGCTCAAACCTCAGGCACCCAAGGTGTTCACGGAAAAACATTCTCTGACTCTGTGAACAGCAAGGTTTACGGTTTGGCTCTTGTAGCCACGCCTGTTTGGAGTGACAGAACTCAAGATTTGATATTTGCAAGAAAATATTACGACACTTCAGACCATGTTTTGAAGCAAGCATCCAGTCAAATTGGCGTCAGCTGGACCGAACGCTTCAAGTGAGGTGACTAATGTCTGCAAGCTGGAATGCTAATGTAAACTTTATTCAGAACGGCGAAAAAGTTGACGCCAACGTCAGCGGTCGTCCTGACAGAACTCTCAGCGACAGGACAGAGTATCTGAAGCAAAGAATAGACGCTTTAGACAACGGTCAAGCGCTGTTTGTTTTTGACGTGACTGTCGAGTCCTCAGTTGAGGTGGGGCACGCAGTCTATTGGAACGCTTCAAACCAAAGGTTTGAGAAAGCCCTGGCAGCTGTTGAGTCTGACAGCAGCGGAAGACTGGTAAACAGCAAAACTTGCGACGTTATAGGCGTTGTTTACAGTAAAGTGTCTTCAACCATCGCCACGATACTCACAGCTGGGAAGGCAACAATCAATTTGTCTGTTGCTGTCGGTGAAACTGTTACAGCGGGTAAATACTATTTGTCAGGGTCTACTCCTGGTGGTTTGACAAAACAGCAGCCAGGAGTATCGCTTTACGTACTGTACGCTGACGGAAACGGCTTGGTGTACGCTCAGCCTCAGAGCAAAGACATAGCTGAAAGTCACAATCACTACAAAATAGACCTGTACACGTCTATAGCCGGTGTACACGACATACCCTCTCAAGGTGAGAGGCACGTAATAACCAACCCAGACGCGTCGTTGCCAGGTTGGTTGCCAGCTTCGCACGAAGTGTTTAAGGATTTAGCTCCAGGAAATGCCGCTTTCGGCTACAACTTGGCTAAACACCCTGAATTAAACAGACTGTGGCCTCCTCTACCCACAGACTCTGCCGCTGTAGTACTGTTTTCAGGAGATCAAGCTCTTGGACAGGAAGTTCCGCTAGGCCCAGACGGCCTTGTGATAGTAGACAGGAACGGCATATGGTGGATGAGCGATTGCTACGGAGACGTTCCGTGGGACATAAACTACAGAACGTCTTTGTCCAGCTCTTCTACTGCTTCTTTGGGGTATCCAGAATGCCCTAGAGACTTAACCAGAAAGCTAACTCTTTATTTTTCAAAAGTAAGGTACGCTGCTGGTTTAACCGCTGTGACAAGCCTAAGGCCGTACGACAGCACAACCCCCATAAGAGTTCTAGACCTTGACGGAAATGACGCTACTTCGGGTGATTTGAAACTTAAATTTGACAGCTCTTTCCTTGTAACATCAGAAACGGCTCAAGGCTCTGTTGTTCTAAAGACTTTGAACGGCACTAATTTTACAAGAGGCGTCGTAGTAGAAGGTTTAAAGGCAGCCAACGGTTCGGTAACTCTTACAGGAACGACCACAAGACTAGATGCCTCGTCTGAAACGGTATACCAAGGCATAGTAACGGTAGAAGCCAACATAGAAGGGCTTGAGAGAACAATAGTTCCTCAGGTAGTCAGATTAATAGACGTCAGAGAAAGATACGAATCTGACATAATGTACCTGGGTATGCCCGCAGCCATAAGCTCGTCAGTCAGGTATAAATTTAAACTGCCTGGTTCGGACGGTTTTCCCGCAAACGCAAAGCTTAAGTTGAGGCTTTGGTTGACTTGCGATTCAACCACAAACTCTTTTCCTTCACTTGCTGTAAGTTACAGAAGAATACCAAGAGCTTTAACTCAGGCGGCTATACCGGCATCAGATACTAATCTGACGTTTACCACAGGCATGGCACTTACCGCTGACTACTACATAGAAAAGTCTTCCGCTGAGTTTTCCGTGTCTGCTTCTGACGAGGTGTTGTTCACTATCACAAGAAGCGCTTCTGATGGTTATGTTGGAGAAGTCGGCATACTAGACGCCGTCGCCGTCCTGTCTCCAGGGACTTAACTTGGAGCTTGAGCTATGCCAGCTATAAACACCTGGGGGCTTGAGTGGTTAAACGCCAACTCCCAAAGAAGTTATCCTTTATCAGACAGCGCAACTAAAACTGATCTGACAGGTACGTTCAGGATACCTGACTCGTTCATATTAAGCATTTATTTACCTGTTAACGCCAGCGTAAACATAGAAGCTGAAAAGTTTTTTATATACTCCATAGCTGTTTTCGCTACAGGGGCAAGTCTGGCAATAGGTTACTACGACGGGGTGGGCGACCCAGAAGTGGTCGCCAATACTGTTGTTCCTTTTTCTTCTCACACTGAGTACAAAAGCTACGCTCTTGTAGGCTCTGGAAATTTTTCAGACTCTGTTGGTAAAGTTGTTTTTGGAAAATTAGAAGAGCTCCAAAAACTGTCAGCCGGTCAGTATTTCTTTAGTTACGCTGGCGGCAAGCTAGATACAGACTGCGTTAGACCTGTTATAAGAGGCGTTACTTCTGTAAGGCTAATCAACGGCACAGACACAACTGAAAAGCTAAACGGCGTGCTTGAACTTGTGGCTGGCACAAACATGCAGTTGTCGGTGAATTATGTCACTGGGCAGCCGACTCAGATAAGATTTGACGCGATAGAAGGCGAAGGTTTGTCAAAAAGCTGCGTTTGTACCGACGATAACACTCAATCGCCATGCATAAGAACTATAAACGGCATATCTCCAACCGCTGCAGGCGACTTCACAATACTGTCAGACAGTTGTCTATCAATCTCAAGTGAAAGCAATGGCATAAGAATAACAGACGTATGTTCAAAGCCGTGCTGCGGCTGTTCTGAGTTAGAAGCGGTGACCAAGGACCTGACTAGATTTGGAGACGCTGCTCTAACTTTCCAAAACTATCTAAACAGACTTGAAGGTAGCGTTAACAGAATGAACCTAACTGTACTCGGTAGCAGGCTAGGCGATGCTGTCTGTAGCGAATGACATAAAATGTTTTTCTTGCGGCGAGTCTAAAAAGCCAAAACTTTTTTACTCAGCCGAAAGAAAGGCAAAAAAGCCCAGGTGTAAAGCCTGTAGCTCTAACAGGTCTAGCATTTTGTATTCCAGCAACAGCCGCAAAGGACCAAAAAAGAATTCGGCAATAACTTCTGTCAAATACAAAACCAAGCCGACTAAAACGGAAGAGAGCCGACAAAAAAGAAAAACACTAAGGAACAGACAGTACGCGGCCCTTAGAAACAAAGTTTTTAAACTCCTAGGCGGTCAGTGCAAAAGATGTAAGATAAAAGATAGGAGAGTGTTGCAGATAGATCACGTAGCTGGAGGTGGTACAAGAGAAAGAAAAAAGCACGGGTCTACTAAAATACTCAAAAAAATATTGGACGGAGAGAAAGGTTATCAGCTACTTTGTGCGAATTGTAATTGGATAAAAAAATTTAATAAAAAGGAGAAGTAGCAATGGGAGTAGTAGCGGAAGGAGGTTACGGCACAGGCGTAAACCCCGCCGGTACTCATTTTCCATTCATATCAGAAGTAAGTGGGCTAGAAAGACTTCTAGCTGACATGTATTTAGGCCACAGAGTCGAGTCGGCAGTCTTACCGTTAAGACTTTCACAAATACACAACATGACGCAACCACCAAGCGGCTCAAGAGCAGACTTGGTGGTTGTAGACGATGACTCCAATGTAGTATTCGATTCAACCACGGCAACAGACTATAGAACTTATAACTTTTCTACACGTTTAAAAATACACGAATGGTTGACAGACGAGGCTGTTTGTCGTGTTGTTCAGCACACAGGGCAGCATGACTCTGAAGATGTGATAGTCTATCCGACAAGCCAGTACCCTACTGACGCTATTTTAGACGAAAGAGTAAGCGAGCTTTGGCCTAAACAAGTTTACAAGTTTAAAGTAAATAATCAGTACATATCTGGTGATGTTGAGTTTTTGGGAGGCTACAACTTTACAACAAGGCTGTCATCCATAAACAGAGCCTCAGGTAACGAAAGAACAAATCAAATAATAGTTTCAGCGGAAGGAGGGACAGGAGAAGGTTTTACTCCTGGTTGCGACGAAGAAGATTTGATCAACCCTCCAATAAAAAGAATAAATCAAGTGTCTCCTACTGAAAAAGGAGACTTTGTAATGACAGCCAACGAATGCCTGTCGTTGGTAAACCCAGGAACAACGTACACAGACGGAGAAGGTAAGAAAATAATATTTGATCTAGATCAGTTGGGTAAAAAAGGGTTCATGCTAAAAAACAGTTGCCAGCCCTGCTGCACCTGTGACGACTTCGTAAATACTTACAAAGGTATTCAACGCCTTTATGATTCATACGCAGAACTTGGAAGACGGTCTGCTGTGCTTAGGGACAAGCACGCTGAGAACATATCTAGGTGGCTGGCTCAAAAACAATGTAGAGAGTCTTCAATAGTAAAGTTGTCTGTGCTGCCCTTCAACATAAGAGAGGACTCTTGCGCCAAGATAGCTGTCGGAATATGCAACAGCTACCAGGCCTGTAGGGGAGAAATACAGCTAGAGTTGGAGTTTGAAACGCCTACTGGACTTTCTGGGTTTATAAATAAAGAAACAGTTTATATTTACGACGCTGGCGGGGCCGCCGCTGAAAACTACACGCTGGAGGGTAGCTGGCCTAATTACGTGGTCAGGTGGCCCGTAATAGAAAGTCAAAGGTTGGCAAAAATAAAATTCGACATAGTTTTCTCAAGAGCACCAGTTATAACTTGGGACAGTCAGTTTGTTTTCCTAGACGGACCAAGCGGTAACGTTGTTTTGGATGGAAGAATGATGGTGATGCTGGAAAGCTTGTCTACAAAAGACAAGTACAGCCTGCTTATAACCACTAACAAAGTAGACGCGGCTAAAACTTTAGCAGCTGGCTACAGAGTAGAAGACATACTTCAGAAGACAACAAGTTCAGGTATATCGGTAACTACATTTAAGTCTGGTGGGTTTAGCTCAAAAGACGGTTTTTTCTGGGAGATACTTACAAACCCAAGCTCTTCTTCAGTGAAACCCTATTCCCTAAGACTAAAGTACGACAAATCTGTTAACTTTGCAGGAAAGTATTCTGGCAGGTTGTACACCGACTCGATAATACCTCCTATTTTTGGACCAAAAATAACTAGCGCTGACTACCTTACGGTAAACGCCACAGCTCTTCTTAACAACGTACCTATAACTTACGGCACTGCATCAACAACAGTAGGATTGAAGGTGCAGTAATGAGCGCTATTAAAAATAACAACTGGTACAACCTAAACACTACAAGAAAGTATCCCGTAGACGACGGAGCTACAGGGGTAGACGACTCAGGCAAACTTTTGCCTGCCACCGTATTGTCTGACATAAACGTACGAATACCCAAGTCTTTGGGTGTTGGAGTGATGATAAGCAGTGTTGTCATCAGCGACACTCTTGTTTCAATAACTTTTTTGGCTACAAACCACCCAATAATATACTCGGCTTATGACTCGCCGCCGGCAGCTAATTCTTTTGCCCCTTTGTTTGCGGTGTCTGTAACTAAGCCTGTGGTTCCTGGCACGGCATACCCAATATCTCCCTTTGTCGAAGGTGTGGCTGGTTGGGTTGTTTTTGGTGACGGCATAGGTAAAAATTTCAACGGAAGATTTAGTAACCCAACACAGTCTGCGTTGAACCCAAAAACTTGTCGCTATTACAACGACATGCCTGTTAGCTCCATAGGAAAAATAAACGCAGTGAACAAACTGCAGGGAATGATTACCCTCATAGAAGGCAAGGACGTATCAATAAAAAAAGAAACAAAATTTATAAACGGCAAAGACAGGACAGCCATAGTCTTTAGTCTGAAGGATAACGTAAATCAAACAGTCCTTTCTGATTACATAGGTCCTTGCGACAAAAGACCTGAATCAAAAAACTGCGACAAAGTAGGTTTAGAGTTTTTAAACACGGTAGGACCAGACTGCAACGGAAACATAAACATAGAGTTTCTTGAACCTTTTGAACTGGCTCTGTTTGAAAACTCAAGTGAAGGTATGGCCATAGATTATCCTGTAGGACTAATAGACGCTTGTACCAGGGGTAAACGATTACCAGACGAGACCGGAAAATTACCTAGCCAATACACAGACCAGTGCAACCCAACAAACGAGGCCGACCCAGACTCTGGTTTGGAAGGCAGCGCGGAACTGCCTCCACCAATATCTCTGTCCAGCTCTACTCTAGAGTGCATAGACCTTCCAGCTTGCGTTAGCTTTGATTACGAAAACACACCTTTTTGGCAAGTAATAAAAGGTTCTTTTAATGTTACTCAAGAAGACAGCCCAATAGAGATATGCGGCATATCGACTCTTCGATCCAGCAGCTCAATAGAAATATTTACTAGTTTGGCAGGCTACTCAAGTCTGAGCCAATCCAGCTCAGAGCCTCTGTACGGTTATGACCAAAGGACAGTAAAGTACACAGACCTCAAAAAAGTAGACAGAGCTTACAGGGCTTTAAACCTATCTCAAAGAAACATATCTCTGTGGTACAACTGCGGTTATGAGTCGACAGAGAGCATAAGAATAATAACTGACCTGTATCTTGTTCCTGGAAGCTCGCCAGAGAACGCAGGCATAGTTTTAAACTACAGGCCTAACGCGGATAAAACCTCTGACGAATACTATGTGGTTGAAATAAACAAAAACGGTTCTGCTTTGAACATAAGAAGGTTCAACGGGTTTACTTACATAACAGCAGCTTCTTTAAAACCTTTAGGCATAGCCACAGACACTTGGTATAGGTTAGAAGCCATAGTTGAACCGTCAATAGTTGTAAACAAGACAGCTATAACAGCTAATCTTTACTCAATTCCCTCCATGTCCTTGATAGGTTCAGTAAATACTGAGACGTCGCTGTACAGACCTTCTACTGGAAGAGTCGGTCTTACTTCAAACAGAACACAGGCCGTATTTTCATTCTTCAGCATGGAAAACATATAATGGCTGTAGAAAGAAACATAGTTCCAGAATGGCGCGACGGTCTTAAGGACTCGCGGTACCCTTTCACTGACTCTTCTTCCTTGATAGGTACAAACGGCATAGAAATAGACAAAGACCTTTTTCTAGACGCGATAATTTATCTTATAGGCTACAACGCTCCTGTTTACATAAGAACAATCTCTGCTGAAGCTAGACTTGTGACCATAAGCATAAGTGACGGCACCAACTCTGCCGACATAACTGGGACTCTTGATCCTTTCAATAACGGAGACACTATTTCTCTGTCTGACCAGTACGGAAGGCCTGCGGGTTTACTGGTATGTGATCCAGAAAGAATAGCCAGGTTTCAAACCTGGCCTCTTGGAGATTATTCTTTTGGCGACAACGCTGAGTTCGTCGCTTCAGTAATAGTGCCTATGCCTGAAAATCACGTAAGCGGGTTTATTCTTCCTGACGGTTCTGTTGTAACTGGAGACGTGTGGTTTGTGGGAGAGAACGGAATAGTTGTAAGGGATGACTCTGGCACTGTTCGTTTTGATATGGTTGGTGACCCTCTATTTAAAAGAGCTTTATGCTCTAACCCTTCAGCCCAAACACCTCTTTTTGTAACTCCCAACTTTATACGCACAATAAACGGAATACCTCCCGACGAGCACGGAAACTTTTTTATAATGGTGAACAACGAACTTGCTGGAGACAGCATACTTAGAATTTATCCAGATGTTGTCAACGAAGTTTTGAAAATAGAATTTGTAGGCCAAAGACTGGAGAGCATACTATGAGCCAGCTTGGTTTCTACGTTGAAAACGAATTTAGAAGCTACCCTCTGGTCTATCAGACGTCAGGAATAAAACTTCCTACAGAAGTTTTAGTTGACTTCGGTTGTATGATGATGCCCGACGCTGATTTTGAAATGGGCGTGCATAAAATATGGCTCTATCAAATAACGTATTTTAGTAACACTTTCAGGTTTGAATTCAAAAGTGACGCCCCTGGCTTGGTAGGAAGGTCATTAGTTTTTGATTTTCATGAAGACGATTCAGAATTTACGACAAGATTTTCGTCTGATGACTTAGCTGTAGGTTCTTCTGAGTATTCTTCTGAATCCTATGGATGTTCTCAGAACACAAGATGGGAAGGATACCTGGTAGTCGGTAAAGTAAAATACGCGGCTGTCAGTATGTCTAATCGCTATACTCTGAATCAAGGAATAATTTTGCATCAGCAGCCTGGAGACAAAATAGAATGGATTGATGGAGCTTATTTGTTGGAACAAGTAATTGAAGCAACAGATGGAAGTTTTGTACGCGATAATCTTGGCCTTACTGTTTTAGAACCAGCTTTGGTTCAAAATCTAAAAAACACTTACGTCAAAAAGATAGGTTTAGCTAACAAAGCTAGAACTACTACAACTCTTCCAGAAATTTGTTCTGCTTCGTCTGAAGCTCAGTCAGAAGAAATATACGTAAACAAAGACTGCGTTGTAGGAGATGTAAAAATAAAGCCAGGTTACAATTGTAATATTTTTGTAAACGTAAACAATAACTCTATAACTATTTCAGGTGCCGTAGGTGATGGAGAAGGTCAGCCGTGCGAAGAAGTTCCTTTGTACGAAGGTGAAACTTCTCCAGACGGAGGCTCTCTTCTGTCTGGTGGGCCTCAATGTAAAGATGTTATAAAATCAATCAACGGAATATCTGGAAGAGTTGTAAAGATACAAGGTGGTCTTGGAGTAACAGTGAGAAACGACGATAAACCACACACAATAACTGTTGACCCAGACCACAGTAACATGGCTTTGTGCGGGTACATAACTTCCTCATCAAGCTATTCGCCTGGATGACGACATGCCTCCTGTCTTTGATACAACCAGATGCAGTCTTCCGTCAGTACCGGCTATAGGCGAATTCGTATTCATAGCTGATTGCACAGTACCAGACGCTCCTCCTCCTATATACGACTGTCCTGATCTAGACTTTGAATTACCAAATACAGGACCGCCTGGCCCTCCTGGCCCTCCTGGCCCTCCTGGTCCAGCTGGTCCGCCTGGCCCAGCTGCGTCTATGTCTCTGACCATGAGTGATGTTCTAAAAGATTTGCCGTGTCCAGACATAAACATAAATCTTGCTGTGTCTGAAACTTCATTTGGTTCGGCTGGAGCTTCTGTAGAAAAAACAACAAAACCAAACTCTGGAGACGGAGTTTGCGGCTTTGATTTCAAAATAAAATTAACAATACCTAAAGCAAAAGTAGGTCGTATCGGCGCTACTGGAGCTACAGGGGCAGCTGGGGCTACCGGAGCAACTGGGCCAACAGGCGTTACCGGCCCTGAAGGTATGACGGGCCCAACAGGGGAGCCTGGTATCACCGGACCTGCTGGAGCCACTGGGCCAACAGGCCCTCCTGGAGAAAAAGGAGACAAAGGTGACACTGGCGACAAAGGAGACACCGGAGATAAAGGCGACCAAGGAGACCCAGGCCCAACTGGAGTAACGGGTCCTCAAGGAATAACAGGCCCTCAAGGACCTATGGGCTATCAGGGCCCTCAAGGAGACCCAGGCCCTCAAGGTGATCCTGGGCCTCAAGGAGACCCAGGGCCAACAGGAGTAACTGGCCCAACAGGTCCTTACGGGCCTACTGGGGTTACTGGAGCAACAGGACCAAGCGGGTACGCGGGACCTCCTGGACCGTGCGCTTCTACTAGCTGTTCAAGCTCTCCTATAGTCGTCGGTATGGAAGGAGGGGAGCCTGTATTTGGTTATATACATGTAGACGAAAATTGTTGCGTTTCAATAAAAAAACAATCGTATTACTGTGTGTTTCCTGAAGACCCGTGTATTGAAAACACATGTGGTTATTTTTACGTGGCTGGTGAGGGTTGGTTGGTAACAAACACTAGCAATTGCCAGGCGGATTGCGGATGCCCACCAGCTCCAGAAAATCCTCCAACAGGTCCAGAAGACAATGTTGTGGAGTACAATTGCGGTAGCGAGTATTTCGTAGGGCCGCCTACAGGAGAAACTTTACCAAGTTATTACTGCATACAGTCAGCCACTGAACCAACTGGTTCGTATTTTGGTCCATATTTGACAATGCAGTCGTGTGAGTATGTCTGTTCCTTGTCTACTACGACAACAACCACAACGAGCACAACAACTACAGGCAGCCCCACTACCACAACGACTACAACAGCAAACCCAGACTGTTTGACTGGCGGTTGTATCTGGCGTTGGAACGGTAGCTTCTGGGCCCAGGACTCAAATACTTGTCCAGAATCTTGCGCTTGTCCTCCTCCGTCAACTCCTGGAGCAGCGGTTGACGAACAAGCAGGTACTACTTGCGGTGAGCCTGGCGGTTTAAATTTCTTACAACCTGAACATGTGGAGCTTAATGACTCTGACGTATGTTCCAAAGGCTGCTATTTCGTATACAACGATGTGTTTGAAGAGTGGTTCCCAGAAACAGATTGCCCAGAAGTTTGCTATTGCCCTAAACCAAGTCATATTCCATCTGAAGGCGAACCTACTAGAATACTTGTCGAGTGCTTCTTGAAGTCAAGAGTTTGAGAGGTGGCGCGTGACCCCTGAAGAAATAATAAATAAATGCAAAGACATGGGAGTGTATCTAACCGTAGCTGATGGAAAAATAAAACCCATAGGTAAAATAACAAAAGAATTTTTAGAGCTGTCTAAACAATTTGCTCCTTTTAAAGATTCTTTGAAAGAGTATTTGACAGCAGCCCTACAGGTCTTTAAAGCCAAGACTGTCGATCAAAGTTTGAAAATAAAAAGGTTGCAGAACAATTGCAAATACTTGGGAAAAGAGCTAGAAAGACCAGCCGGATGTAACTGCAACGGTAAAGTAGTTTACGCCTGCGCTGTTTTTGGTAAGTGCAAAAGAGTTGGTCTGCCTATGGCTGATGTGACTGCCATATGCACAGAGTGCGATAGGTACGAAGTGTAAAGGGCAGGCATGGAAAAGCTTTTGCTTAGGCACCAAAGAGCTCCTGGTGACATAATTGTAATGACGGCTGTGGTAAGAGACTTGGCTCTTACTTACCCTGGTCGTTTTCATCTGTCAGTAGACACTTCTTTTAAAGAACTGTGGCACAATAATCCTTACGTCAAACCTATGCCTGACAAAAAAGGCGCTAGAATAGTAAACCTAACCTACGGCAGTTACATAAAAAAAGCAGGCACAGAAAAAATACATTTCATAAGTTCTTTCCATAAAGACTTAAAAGTTCAGACAGGAATAGACGTTCCTCTTCTTTACCCTTATCCAGATTTACATCTGTCAGAAGAAGAAAAAGCACCTGTTTCAAAAGACAGGTACTGGATTGTTTTGGCTGGAGGAAAGAATGACTTTACCACAAAACACTGGATTTACTCGCGGTACCAAGAAGTTGTGAATATTTTGTCCGAGTTCGGAATACGAGTTATTCAGCTAGGAGGCAAAGGCAACAGACCGAGCCACTATCACCCCAAGCTTTACAACGTTCTAGACCTTGTTGGAAAGACTTCTCTTAGGCAAATGCTTAGGCTTATAAGCCAAGCAGACGGAATAATATGCACCATAACAGCCGCCATGCACATAGCGGCAGCTTTTAACAAGCCTTGCGTGGTAACTGGGGCAGGCAGGGAAGAGTGGTGGTGGGAAGCCTACACGAATAAAAATGAAGCCATGGCTGAGTTTAAAAACAAACTCACCGTAGATCACAGGTATTTGCACACAATAGGAAAGTTTGACTGCTGCTACACAAAAGGCTGTTGGAAAAACAAAGTACAAAAGTCAGAAGGCGACAAAAGTTTTTGCAAGTATCCAGTCACATCTGAAAACGAACAGGTCGTGCCAGCTTGCATGGAGATGATAACAGTAGATAAAGTTGTGAGTTCGGTGCTTAGTTATTACATGGACGGCACTTTGCCGTTACTGGAGGGTATGGTGCTTCCTGACGTCACAAAGCCAGTTTTGTTTGATAAGAACGGAGAGAAGTTCTATCTGACAGTTGTAAGCGACAAGTCGGAAGTAGTCGACATACGGTCTGACGTTGTCAGCGTGATTCCAAAGTCAAACGAAAACAAAGAAGAAATAAAACTTAGTGATGATTTTTATCAGGATGCTAAGATCCACCCAGTTAACGTTAAAACTAATCAAAAATTTTCCACTAATGAATTTAATTCAAATTTAAATCAAAATTTTGAAGATAAATCAACAAAAGTGATAGGCACAAGACTCATAGACTCTCCTCACATAGAAGGAAAGATAACTCTATGTGTTCTTTTGTATGGTCCATATTTTGACATGCACAACAGATGTCTCAGGGCAATTCAAAACACCACAGATAAACACGACATAGACCTAAGGGTTTACTGCAACAACGCTGATCAAAGAACAGAGTCTCTTTGCAAAGCCATGTTTAATGATGGTGTTATCTCTGTAATATATTCTTCTAACGTTAATAAGTTCAAATACCCATGTATGCGCGAAATGTTTCATGACGAGAAGTTTCCAATAACAACAAAGTGGGTCGTGTGGTTTGACGACGATACCATGTGCGACGTTGATCCGTTGTGGCTGGACAAGATGTGCTCAGCCATTAACTCTGGCTGCATAGCCGATCCTAATTTTGGAATGCTAGGACCTATCTATCATTTCGCCATGCAGCCCAAGCACGCGGAGTGGGTAAAGAAAGCTGACTGGTACAAAGGAAAGTATTTCAGAGACAAGCTGGGTAAACCCACAGTTAATGGCAACAAGGTTGTTTTTACCACTGGGAGCTGCTGGGCTATCAAGTCAGAAGCCATAGAGAAGGCAAATGTGCCAGACGTAAGGCTAACTCATAATGGTGGTGATATTTGCATAGGCGAACAATTGTGGCAAAATGACTATACGCTAAAGAATTGGAACGGAGACAAGAAAATAATCTGCTGGTCCAGTACGGCCAGAAGAGGGGCCAGCCAAAGCATATTCAACATATGAGGGTAAACCTGTGGTCAGCAGCTCATCATCTGAAGGTATTCCTGACTTTCCATACGTTTCTTCTAGTTCGTCTATTGGCGAACCAACGTACGGTAGAGGCATATACTTAAAGAGATACACTCAAACATCAGTTAATAATAGTTTTATATCTGGGTTTAGGTTTAAGGTTGTAGCCTACGGAGGCAACGACATGCCTAACACGATATTCAGGTATCAAAGAGAAGCTTTGAACGCCAGAGACGGAACATATAGGCTTGTTTTCGATGGCGTGTGCTCTCCTCCAGACATAGAGGAGTTTGCTGAGATCGAACCAACAGTAGGGGTTTACCCAGAGTTTTGCAGATTGGATTACGTTGATTTAGTTTTCAGGTCTCAAGCTGTGGCAGAAGAAGCCTGGAGATTGCTGGTTGAAGAAGTAGCCAGCCTTATTGAAACTTTGAACAAAATGGATATAGTCAAGCCAGAAGAATCGCTTAAGCTAGGCAACCCTCCAACTGCGACTGAACCGTGAGGATAAGCTATGTCAGCAAAGTTGGTAGTAATTGAAGACACCACGATCACGGCTCTTTTGACAAACCCAAAACTGCTGTCTGAGATTCCAGCGCTCAAAGCTGCGGCCAGCGTTAAAAATGCAGGCAGTCCTACCTGTAAACCTTGCGCAAGAAGCGCGGCTGCAAAAGCCTACAACTACTCACATGTGAAAAAAGTAATATCAAACCTTAGGGGAGAACCTCTGGCCAAAATAAAAAAAGAACTAGGAGCTGAGCGTATAAGGATAATAGTTAGAAGTGACTCTGGAAAACTTGTTCAGATAACAATCTAATGCAGTAAATCCAGCACACAAACAAGTCATAATACAATGCAAGCCATTTATGTGTTTGACGCAGGTTTAAACAAAAAATAGTTTGTTTAATCCACGTAAAAAACACGTCATAATAGATTGCATGCAACATATCTGTTGCACACCGACCAAGCGGTTGAATCCAGCCCTCACAAACTGGATTTGATTTATGCAATCGTATCACCGCGTCTGGGAACTCAACCCTCAGACTGTACGATTGTATAAATCTAGCAGCGTAAAACTGGTACCCGATTAAGATATAGTTTTACGAGTGGGTAAAAACCCCACCACCGCTTCCGTCCAGGCCCAGCCTGGTTACTAGCCTACCCAGGATTCGTTTTGAACCTGGGTAGGCTTTGTGTTTTTTTTCGCCATGGGAAGGAGCAAGGATGAGCAAGTCCGTAACAGCTACTGCCACAGAAACGTACCTGAAAGGATTGGGTATAAGTGAGCGTCCTCTGGTGATTGTTACCAACGTGTCTTCTGGAGAACTCTTAAAGATAAGGGTTTACAGGAAGACAATTACAAAGTGACCAGGCCGTAAGGCCGTTCCCCGCACCACATGGTTGCGGGGACAATTGACTTTTATCTTAGCTATTGGAAATTTGCCCTTTCGGGGTTAATATGGTTGAAGCGCCAAGTTAGCGCCCGAAAGGAGCTTATATGCGAGTAGTTGAGGCTGCGTCAGAAAGAACAGGAGCCAAGGCAACTGTTGTTGTCGAAGGTTCTAACGTGGAAGTGGTAAGGTCTTTTGAAGCTAGGAATCTGGCTTTAGAGCACGCCAAGAAAATGGGAATGTCTATTCCTGGGTTCTGCGGAAGTGCTTGGACAGTTTGGGTAGACGACTCAGGCAAAGAACTTAATGGTGACGATTTCAAAGCAGCGTCAACCAAAGTGTGCCGAGCCAGCTATCCTATTCAAGAGGCTGCACTATAGTGGCTGAAGTTCGCCGTAACATATCTGAGCGAGCTGCGGCGAGACAAAGAGTCTGGCGAGACGATAATAGTTTCGCCACGACTCTTTTGATTTTGTTTATAGACAAGTATGGAACAGAAGCCATGACCTGGGACCCTATGACTATACAGTCAGAGGTGGAACAGGACTTTGCTGTAAAACTGTCCAGACCTATATTTGACAGGTTGATGGCTGGTATATCAGTTTTGTCCACAGATGCTTTCTTCAAGTCTTTGCCGGATTTTATAAACCTTAGCAATGTTTTGTGTGGTGACACGTTCGACCCAACGGTATTTGATCCAGCAGACGCTGGCGAGTGCGCGTGGGCTATGACTGAGGCACTAATGCTCAGTCCACCGGACGATGACGATGAAGAGCCGTTTGCTCCAGAGATCGTTGATTACTTGGCTGAAGTCATAAAGTCAGAGGGCATACTTACACCTCCTGACATTCTGCGCCTAGGACTTAAAGATGACGCAGCCAAGTTGATGGAATCAGTTAGGTATGACTATTCCGACGATCCTGAGATGTTCAACGCGATCTTCGACATGGAAAAGTCGAAAACAGACGACATAAATCTAATGGTCAAGGAAAGACTGTCTGCTTTAGTTAAACAGATAGAAAGCCTGCCGTTGGATAATGGTGACTCGTCGGAAGCTGTACGCAAGCTTCTAGCATCTCTTCCGAAGTAATTCTTCTTACCGTTAAGACAATTTCTAGATCAGACCAAGTGTCTGAGAAGGGTAGTTTCGTATGGAAACCATTCGTCAAGTTGAAGACCGTATTCACCGTTACATCAGCAGCGGCGTTCAAGCTATTCAAATTGTAGTCGGCTCGCAGTCTAGAGCGGCTTTTGAGATGTTGAAACGAATTGCTAACAGGATGGGTATCGGTATTGCAGCGTGGAATCCCGCAGAAGGCTATGGTCCTCCTGTTAACGGCGTCAATCCTGTGCAAGGTTTGACTATTGCCGTTAATAGTAATTTGTTTGGAAATGATCAGAGGGAGGGCGTTATCGTAATGAGTGATTTACATTACGATTTAAACGCTATTCCAGCGTTGGTTACTCTATTAAAGAAGTATATTTCTGAGGGCTGCTTTAATCGAAAGATTGAGCTAGAAGACGGTACTACGCAAAGTATCCGTCGCCCTTTGTTTATTCTCACCACTGGCAGCAGCATGAATCCAGATGTTTTGCCTTACTTGAAGGTGATCACAATGCCTCTTCCTTCACAAGAAGAGTTGTCAATTGAGTTCGATCACATTCAAGAAAGCATCGACAACGAGGAGAAGAAAGAATGCTCTCCTGAGCTTCGACACTCGGTCATCGGTGCCATGTCTGGTTTGACTTGTGGTGAGGCGGCTGACGCCTTGGGTCTTGCCTTGATTACTCACGGCAGGTTCACACCCGAGATGTTGGATACCATCGAGTTTGAGAAGAGCCAGCTTCTCAAGAAAAGTAATGTCCTTACGTATATGCCGAAGTCAGCCATCATGAGTCTGCCAGACCTTGGTGGTTTCTCTGAGCTGAAGACTTGGCTGGACCAGCGGTCTATTGCTTACACACCAGAAGCAGAATCTCTGCGATTGCCGTTCCCCAAGGGTATGGTTCTCGTTGGGGTTCCTGGCACTGGCAAGAGCATGTGCGCCAAGATGATTGCGAAGCGCTTAAATCAGCCTTTGCTTCACATGGACCTGTCTTCTGTCTTCAACTCCCTGGTTGGCGAGAGCGAGAGAAATACTCGCGAAGCTATCCAGGTGGCTGATGCGTTTGGTGGATGCGTCCTGTTGATCGACGAGGCCGACAAGGCTCTCGGCGGTGTGGGCGAGTCTTCTGGCGACAGCGGTGTCACTCGTCGCATTTTCGGTCAAATCCTAACATGGTTGGCCGAGAAGAAAACGAAGACATTCGTGGTACTCACCATGAATCGTGTCACGGGTATGCCTCCCGAGCTGCTGCGACGTGGCCGTTTCGATGAGGTGTTCTTTGTAGACACTCCTGACGCAACTGAGCGCAGGGAAATCTTCGAGATTCACATGCGTAACAACCATGTCGATCCAACAGGCTTCAATGAAGGAGACTGGTCAAAGATCGTAGACGCGAGCGAAGAGTTTGTGGGCGCTGAGATCGAGCAGTCAGTAGTGGCTTCTCGTTTTGCCGCCTACGCTCAGAACAAGCAAAGCGGAGCTATCTTCGACACAGACACTTTGCTGAGCACCATCAAGTCTATTGTGCCGGTTACTCGGATGGACCCCGAGAACATTAGTGCAATCCGTCAATTCGGCAGGGAGCGCGCTCGCAACGTTAGCGGGCAGACTCAAAGGATCATCAAGCAGCAAGTTCGGTCCATGGACCTTACTTTCAGCGATCCCAACCTGGCCAGATAGTCTTAGTTTTTTCTTTCGTGGGAACCGGCATTAACGTGCCGGTTCCCTTTTCGTTTACACACCAGAGGTTCAAATGTCAGAAGAAGTTGTTTTGGAACAGTCAGAAGTAAAAACTCCAGAAGTCAGAGTTCCTGACCTGGACGTGAGTGAGTTGGCTAGAACAGATTCTGATGTGCTTTTGAAGAGCATCGCCAGAAACTGTGTGGCTATCAAGGTGTCTGGTTCGGCAATCAGCACAGAGCGCACTATCAACAACGCTTCTGTGACTGTAGGTGGTCAGGACGTTCCTGACGAGCTTCTTGCCGGTGCCAAGTTCAAAATTGTCCCGTCAAAGATCAGCAATCCTTTGTCGAGGATAATGGCTGCAGCCAGGTTGGCTCCAGCTTCTTATGGCACCCCTTTCGTGGGCGGTGCCTATCTTGTTCCTTTGAGCCGGCAGAAAGACGGCAGAAGCACAGCGCAGATTGTTTTTGATCGTATAAACGAGCTTCGAGCTGCGTATGCCAGTAAAGCGGCTGCGCTTAAGGACGAGTGGGAAAGTCACGTGGAAAACGTGAGGACTAACTTCCCAGAAACCTACGAAAGAGTTAAGAACTGGTTTGTGGACGGAGACACCTTCGTGTCACGCCACAGGATCAGCACTATGCTTTTTCCGCTGGGTGCGGGTCTTCCTGTTGATTTCGACAGCCGTTTGGATGTTGGTTTCAGGAATCTGATCAACAGCCCGACTCTGTCTGAGAGCGACAGGGAGGTTATAGCAAGGGTTAAGCCTCACATCCAGGAGCTGATTGAAAGGTCAGCTTACAACGTTGGGTCGGTGCTTGAAGGCGCTGGTTCTGACACCTGGGTGGTTGAAGCTCAACAAGCCACGTCTGCAGCAATCGCTGAGGCTGTTAAGACGATGGTGCAGGAGCCAATCACAGAGTTTGCCAGCGCTTTGGCAAACGTTGAGGGAATCCTCTCAAGAGGCGGCGTCATTAGGACGGCTACTCTTGAGAATCTAAGGAAAGCCTACGATAAGCTTAACGGCTTTTCGTTCATGGCTCCCACTGAGCTGAGAGACAGACTCAGCGCTGTGGGTACCATCATTGATGCTGTTGACATGCGTGATGTCAACAAGAACGAGTCTGCTTCTAGGTCTTTGGCACAACACTTTGCTGAAGTTCGAGAAGCTGTTACTTCCGAAGAAACGCACTCTGCGGTCTACGGAAGGTTCCGTCGTGGTTTGTCACTATAAAAAGGAGAGCTTGAAATGTCTCATCGTACCGAAGTTAAGACTCAATTCCTCGACAAAGAAATCGTCAAGAAGACTTGCGAGGAGCTTGGGCATGAGTTTGTTGATCAAAAAAATGTCAGGATGTTTGATGGTTCTACCGAGTCTGAGTACGCTGTTAAGCTAAAAGGCTGGAGTCAGCCTGTGTGCGTCAAACAAGACGGCTCTGCCTTGGTTGACAACTACGAAGGTCGCTGGGGGGACATGGCGACTTTTAACCAGTTCTGCCAACGTTATGCTGAGAACGTAACCATGTCTCACGCTGAACGGAACGGTTATCGCGTTCTGCACCGCGAAGAAGTAAACGGAACCATTCAGCTTCGACTGGGACGGTAATATGCTAGCGACGGCCACTGTGCATAAGGACTCTTTGGAAAATGTAGCCAGGAGTTGTTCTCTTGTGTACAGGTCTAATAGAATATGGCCGCTCGTCGACAATTACCCGAAGGGGGTAGGTAGAGGGGTGCTGGTATCAACCAACCCTCTCCTACCCCCTTCTCCGTTTACTGTCGGTGTTTTTGAGCGCGCATCTTCCGTTTATGACCTGGTTTGGTTGGATGAAAAAGATTCTTGCTTATACGCCTGGATTGGTAAGAACGGAAAGTATTTGAAGACAGCTGTGGTTTTAGAGGAAGTATCGCGACTACAGAGCCGATATGGTTATGAGTATTCTGTTTCGGTAGACGCTGATGAAACTGTCACAATTCTAATTAGGAGTGAATGATGGCTGCTAACATTGTTGTTACTATTTCCCCGACTGGGGATACTTCTGTTGAAGTAGAAGGTGGCTCTGGCAAAAGCTGCACGAACATTAGTTCATTCTTGGAACAGGCTCTGGGCTCTTCCAAGGGCACTGAGTACAAACAAGAGTTTTACCAACAGGATCAGCGGATTAGCCAAAGCAACTAGGAGGGTCAGATGCTCGTCGAGGTGTCTCCAAACGGTGAGCTGACGTTTTTGTACGACGATAACTTGCGTGGTCTTATGGACTCAGGGCAAGCTAAAGTCACAAGAGCGTCAGACGTGGAGCCTGACGAAAATGGACAATGGACCGCCGATCTTAAAAGGGTCGGCGGTCCTGTTCTAGGACCGTTCAGGCTGAGAGAAGAAGCTCTCACGGCTGAGAAAGAATGGCTTGAAGCCAACCATTTTGGCAAAGACTACGCCAAGGCGTATACTGAGTCAAAAGGAGGCGACAATGCTTGAACTCAGACAGTTGGTGACTGATGATATATCGTTCATAGGACATACCCTGCAGCAAACTATGGGGTGGGGTCCGAAAAAAATAATAAAGGCTGTCAAGTTTATGTGCGTCAACAAACCAGTGGGTTTGGTTTTGACAAGCGGAAACGAGCCTGTTGGCTTTATGCTTTACAAAGAAGACAAGAAGACAGGAGCCAACGTTATAAAACTTATAGTGGTAATTCCAGCGCACAGGCGAAAAGGAGGAGCCTTGGCGATGCTGGAGTGCCCTATAAAGGAGTATTTGAAGCAGGGAGTAACTATTCCTTTTGAGGCCAGGATTAGTGAGGACAATCTACCTGCGCAGATGCTGTTCAGGAAAGCTGGTTTCAAATTCAGAGGGTATTCAGATGAAAAGCTCATCTTCAGATATAGTTTCGTCGATGAGGCTGTTAGGAAAAAGCAGCAACTTTGAAGGCAAGTATAATCTGGCAGTTGATTTTAATTCTCTAGAAGACCAGAAAACTCTTATTGAGGGCATGATTCCATTCATGTCCCTCAGAAATAGGTTTTTACTACGTGGTCTGGTTAGTCTCTTGTCTGAGATCAAAAGGCAAGAACTAACCTGTGATACTAGAGCTGTTACTGTTGATGTAGTTCTGCCAACTTCAGCAGAGTCTGCTTTGTCATAGAAGCTTGCTTGCTGAAAGGCTGAACATTAACGCTGCTGGCTAGTGACTCGAAGAGCTTCGCATCTCCTCTTGGTAAGGTGCGAAGCTCTTCTGCCAGCTTCTCTGTGTCTAGGATGACACCACCGGCTGAAACTCTGTCAACAAAGTCAGAACCCATAACTTCAGCCAGGCTGTCTGGCCTTATAGCAGACAAGTCTGATTTCTTGTATATGCTGCCTGTCGTAAGTTGTACGTTGTCGTTTACAAACGCGCTGGCTTGCTTGACCGTGAAAGAGAATAGGTCTTCAGGCTTGCCAAGCGATTCCATTTTTTGCAGCTTGTACTCTCTGTCTACTTTGTCGATGAGCGTGGCTATTTTTTTCATGCCAGTCATTGAGTGAGTAAAGCTGGGATTGTTTACGCAAGCCTCAGCCGCCTTGGCCAAAGTCTGCTGAACGTTGAGGTCTTTGCCAAGTCGCCTAAGCGCAACGGCTCTCTTAAACAAAAGAGAAGCGGCGTTCTTGGCGCTGCCCAAAGCGGCTCCAGCTTGCTTGTACAAATAAGTACGATCTTCTTCAGTAAGATTTTCAGTAAGACCAGTCTTGAGGATTCTGCTGGCCATCTTGACTCTGTCTTCGTAAACAAACTCATCGCGGTATTTTTGTAGATACGCGCAAGCTTCTTTTACTTCGTTTGCATTTCTTATTGGAAGGTGTCTTTCCTTTGCGCCGTTATCGTAAACAAAGACGTAGGCAAAACTGTCATCTGGCAATTTGTTAATATCAATAGAATGGGCAGAAGAGTGTTTTTCAATTAGACTGTCTACATGCCTTTTGATGCCGAAGTACTCGGCAGCCTTTACAAGTCGCTCCTGTACAACGGAAGCCCTCTTACCTAGCCCTTCCTTGTTCTCAAGAAAGTACATGGTAGAGACGTAAGTGGCTGGAGCCGTATGGCAAGGAAAAGACAAAGTAACAGGATCAGCGAAAGCGTTTGGACTTTTTTCTTCAGATGTGTAGTTTATAACATCAGAAGAAGCTTTCTTGACAAAGTCTGGGGCGTCGTAGAGTTTGATCAGTCTGTGAAGAGTCTGCCCGTTAACATCACCATGTTGGTCTAAACAGGTATTGCTCATGATTACAGCGACCTCTTCAATTCTTGAGTACATCAACTTTGATTTGTTGATGAAAGAACTTGGTTTTGAACCTACAAGCTATCTTCCGGCATTGTTTAATTGTCCGCTATGTCATTCTAAAAAAAGAATGACAATATATCCAGACCCATTTTACAAGGGACAGTGGTGGTTCTGCAAGGATTGTGGCAAATGTGGAGACATGCTGAACCTAGCTGCTGAGCTGTGGGGCACGGATGAAAACATAGCGGCCAAAAACATGAAGGTAAAAGGCATCATAGCTGATTACTTTTATTTTGAAGAAGCTTTGAAGCTGTACATGTTCAAATGCCTGGCCCTGCGCAAGGTACATAACGATTTCTGGGCCAGCGCGACAAACAACTCTCTGATATTTGAGTCAGGAGACCTAAGGGACGCTCTTAGGCTGCTGAACATACCTGTGCCTAAGACTCCAGAAGAATGGAAGAACGGCATGGGTAAACTCATAGGTTTAGCCAACAAGAAAGAAATAGAAAAAGCCATAGTTGTGCCTAAGCCTGAAGGGGAAAGAAAGCTAACAAGGATAACAGGTTCGTCCAGACCGTTTGTTGGCAAAAACTGGGGGAAAATGATTGTAATACCTTATTTCGATCTACCAGGAAGGATCAGACGGTTTGAGTTCATAAACTACGACGACGGCAAGCTGCAGTTTGCAAACAAGACTTTGTACCACGGAAGACTGCTTAGCAAGGTTCCTACCTTTGCCTTCTTTGACCAGATAGTAAAGGACGGCGTTGAAGAGGACTTGGTGGTTGTAGAAAACATTGAGATAGCCTTGTCTCTACATGCCAGGCACCTTAAGGAAAACAAGCCGATACTGCCTTTGTGCGTTGTAGCTGATATAAACACGTTAGCTACGCATATAGATTTATATCCTTACAGGTTTACGCTTTGGAACGCTAAGCTCAACGGCGACATATTTAAAGGCATAAAAAGCTCAAACATACCTGTGTATCAGACAAACCAAAACGGAGAGTGGTCTAAGTTTGAACTACAAAAGTATCAACCAAAAGCTTGGATAGAAAAGGTAAGGGAAGGAAGGAAAAAGCCTCTTGAGGTAATGGAGGAGTGGCTGCCAACAGTAAGTCTAATAGAAAGACAAGCAGCTGCTGGTAGCTTGGACTTCGACACAGAAGACAGTTACGCCATAAAGTCAGAGCTGTACCCGACTCTAAGCGAGACGCTTAAGAGCTTGTCCTATCACACAGGCAAGACCATACGGCTTAGCAACGACCAGGTTTACGAGAAGGATGACGGCTGGTACAGCAAAAGAACAGGAAGCAGAATATCTCCAGTAAAGATAAGAATCTCGAAAATAATCTCTGGAGAAGACAAAACAATACACATAGGTGAGCTGTCCTACGCTGGAAAGGTTTATCCGTTCAAAGACGAGATAGGCCAGATCGATGCCGACATGGGAGAGTTCATCAGAAAAATATTGATAAAAGACAACAAGATATGCATCTCAATACACAACAGGTACATGGACAAACTCAAGTCTTTGGCCATGATGTTCAATCCACCAGAGATAATCAAACAAAGCTTTAACGTTGGTTGGGACCAGTCTGAAAAAGCTTTCAGGTTCTGCAACTTCATGGTTGGTAGGAAAGGAGAGGTGTTCGAGGCTACGGCCATGAGCACGTCGGAAGAGTTTCCCACAGCAACCATAAAGTATGAACCTGTAAACCTGGTGGACATAAACAAGCTTACAAACAACACAACGACAAATAGATCGTTCTGGGCCCTAACGGCAGCCATGACATCAGCTGTCATGACTACAGCCACTGGAATAGTTCCCAAGCGATTTGCCTATTACGGAGAAACTGGTTCAGCCACAGATGTTGTTTGTGAATGGTTTGGCATACCTCCAACAAGTCACAAGGACATAAACGCGGAAAAGACTTACTGGCCAATAGTAGTGCCTAAGAAGAAAAGAAGCTGGCTGGCTAGTGATTTTGATTCATGGTTTGTCCTCAAGAAAAAACCACAATGCTTCATAGAGACTGACAAGCTTGAAGCATACATAATGCACCTGTTCGCTCCAGCGACTACTGTGCTGAAGATAGACTTGGACAGTCACCTTGGAGAAATTGAAGAGTCTGCCAAAAAAATTCTTCCAAATTTCCTGGCGTACGTTTTAAAAACAG
>Ga0222712_10000582_pt1 | contig 47509 bp, 60 predicted proteins | sample C33_657DmetaG_FD_165043 | JGI IMG/M metagenome (GOLD analysis project Ga0222712, IMG submission 165043) | Estuarine water microbial communities from San Francisco Bay, California, United States - C33_657D | ecosystem: Environmental > Aquatic > Marine > Unclassified | place: USA: California... | reverse complement strand
TCGTGTATACGGTACATATATATACGGTACAATCATAATATACTCCCATACGCGTTGATGTCCATATACGGTAGTGCTTGATAGTCCTGTGCGAATGAACACAAATCAGATCGTAAACGATCTATGCACATCGATTGTATATACATATATATGCTCCCATCACACACCCACATTTTCAAAATACCCCTTTGCATCACAAATGGTAAAACCTAAAATCTCTCTTTTTAAAAATCTTTTGGCATCGACATAATATATACTTATATTCAGATATATGGAAACAGATAATTTAAGAGAATATTTTGTAGCAGCAGCAGTACAAGGTTTGTGTGCTAACCCAAATATAAAAATGGGTAATAGAGCAATTGTTGATCAAGCATTTACAATAGCAGATTTATGTGTAGAAAAATTTTCATCATATGACACCGATACAACAACTTATCCGAGTAGCAACTCGTAATACTCCCTCCGAAACAGGAATATGGGTAGCAGAAAACCTAAATTCTCTCACTCAACGTGAAAGAGAAACACTAGAAACAGTTTGGAACACAGCCATCAAATCAATTGTAACCGGAGCTACATTCTCAGAATGTTACGACAAGATCATCCATGAGGAGTTCATCAAACCAACTCCTAAAACTTCAATCAAAATTAATTTCTCAGAGGCGAAACATCGTGTTCGTATGTTAGTAGAAGATTTCTACATGGATGTGGCCAATGATACTGTTTTTGAAATTAAAAAACATGGCGCTGTCACTAACTCTGATGATTTAGATACAATTGCTGATATGGCGGATGTTCTCACATGGTTACAAAGAGATAGAGAAACATGTCTTGATTATATAGACCAAGAATGTCACACCATATATGATTTATTGAAAATATGTGATGACGAGGATAATTTTCCTTCACTCTATGATAATAGTGACATTGTATTAGCTGCTATATTAGGTGTTGAAACCATTGAAACTAAATACTAAAGTATGTATCTCATTAAAACAATTATTATTTGGTGCGGAATGTATTACGCCACACCTCAATGGATGGAAAAACAGTTTCCTCCTCACTTTAAAACACAATATGAACTCTATATTGTACCTTATGGTACACCACTATCTAATATCAGAAGCAATCTCGACCCTAAAACAACAGCTATAGTTGGTTTTAGTGCAGGTGGATTGGATGTACTTAAAAACTATAATCCGGATTATGCCTTTGTTGGTTTAATAGATCCATCCACTAGATCCCAATATAACACACTAAAATTCAATAGTAATGTCCATATGGTATATAATGTTTCTAATTGGGGTGATATCAATAAAAATCTACCTACAATAGCTAATATCATCAAGAAAAGTGGGGGAGACGTTGAACATATTGACATGGAACATAGTGGAATACCTAAGTATTTTTTTGTTAAATATTTCTAATATATCCGTATATACGTATTAAAGCGTATGGGAGGAAGGTCCAATATATGGGCCTTTTTTATTAAATAAACATATTTATGGACATGATAAAACTTTTAGATTTACTCAAATCAATGCAACACCAACAGATCATGATGGAGTTGGATATTCGTAGAGGACAATTACCTAACATGGTGAGTGACGAAGACGTTTATGTTACTTTCTTTGAGGACTTTGATATAGACGAATGGACTAGTATTGAGGATCCAATTGGTAAAACTAAACTCAAATATAAAGAGTTGATTGATGTTGATGGATATAAGTTAATCGATCCATTAGGTTTTGAAAACACTAAGTACCTAATCAACTCTAATGGTAAGACCTGGCAAGAATTTATTGTTGGCTCTGTTGATATTGAGGATGTAATGGACAAACCTTATAATTTAAAAGGTGGTCAAATTACATTAACTCGTATTTCTAAGTTTTATAGAGGAAAAGGTTTAGGTTCATTAATGTACTATATGGTATTAGTTCATTATCGTAACCTTTTCTCTGATAATATTCTTTATGAGGGTTCTAGAGGTATTTGGTTAAAGAAAATTTATACAGCCGCTGAGTTCTTTGGGGCTGAGATAAATGGAGAGTTTTATGTTCCGTTGACTTTTGAGGATGCTAACAATACTTCATTGATGAAAAATCCAGCTGTTGAAAGCTACCTAGCTAGTGTTGCTCCAACTGCTCAAATGGTAAAACTACAGGATTACGTTGGGGATTATTCATTATCTAAAGGAGAATATGGAATATATGAAACACCATTATCAAGTGGTGAATTAGACGACTTAGTTGATGAATCTACCGACTTAAATGATTTATTAAGTAATAAATTAATGAAAAGTATCATTCCAGCTAATGACAATCCTAACGCAGTTGTGGTCAGTTGCGAGAATGTAGTAGTAGTTATCACTAGTGATCTAGATATCTTACCTATTTAATTTTCAACGTTCTAGTGGATCTTCCACACTTTCCTTACCTCTTGCTTGGCTTCCGGGTGAGGAGATGTTATATTTAGTCATAATTAAATAATTAGAACATGGTAGCAACAGCAGCATATATTTGGATGGCATATTGCGCAGTATCACATGTACGCATTGACGCCAAAAAGAAAGGTGAAGATTTGTCACTTAAGTCTCAAGGCATCTGGTATGTTCTTCAAATATTGTTGTACTGGATTCTAACAGCAGCATTTCTTATATAATAATTAAACACAAATAAAGGTTATGGAACAAAAACGTCGTGGTCGTCCACCTGGACAAAAGAAAGAAGTTAAAATTGAATTGAACACAACTACTACTACTGAACCAAAGAAACGTGGTAGAAAAGCAGCAGAGAAACCACATGTTATTTTTCCTGACGCAGTCATGGAAGGAGAAATTGAGGGAACTACTGAAGAAAAGCTAAAGGATATGGCTATTCAATTGAAACAAATAGATAAAACATTAGATATGGAACCGTACCGAATGGATATTCGTATGAAGAAACATGACATTATTCAAAGGATTTGTTACTTAATTGAAAGTCTTTAACAGGAAGCTTGGCTTCACAAGAAAGGATTGTTATATTCAGATATAAATTAAAATAATTAAATAAATAAAGGTTATGCCGTTAAACATTCAATCAAACGTTTTTCTGACAGAGTCAGAAATTAAAGAAAAAGCAAATTCAATCTTCACAGACAAAGGTGCCCCAGGTACTAGTGAAAAATATGCTCATATCTCAACTAAACAAATTGTTGAAGATATGGCTAAATTAGGGTGGGGAGTAGTTGATGCAAAACAAGTACGCGCCCGTAAAGGTGATGGTTATCAAAAACATCTAGTTGTGTTTCGTAATAATGATATTGTTATTAGTGGAGAGGATGGTGATAATGCTTTTCCACAAATTCTACTAACTAATAGCCATGATGGTAAAAACGCATTTACTTTCACAGCTGGTTTGTTCCGTTTAGTATGTGAGAATGGTTTGGTTATTTGCTCTAAGGAATTTGAAAATCTTAAGATTCGTCACTACGGATATGATTTTGAAGAACTACAAAAAGTGATCAATACTATGGTTCAGTCACTTCCATTGACTGTTGAATCAATGAATAAGTTTAAGAGAAAGACACTTCGTCAAGAACAAATTGTTGAGTTCGCTAAAAAAGCAACTGCAATTCGTTTTGGAACAGAACAACTTCAAAACATTCAAATTGATTATGACAAATTGATTGAACCAACACGTGATGAAGATCGTGGTAATGATTTGTGGAGTGTATTTAATGTAGTTCAAGAAAAATTAGTACATGGTATGTTTGAATATATATCAGGTAGTAAGTTACGTAAAGCACGTAAAATTAAGAATTTTAAACAAGACCTTGATCTAAATGCTAAATTATATGAACTCGCAGTTGAATATGCAGCTTAATAGTAAAGCTAAACTAGAGAAATTTATAACTGAAAATTTAAATATAGTTCCTGAAATACACCACCTAGATGAGCTCTGGGTGGTTGTTTCTAGAACATTAAGTAGGGGGATTAATGTGACTAAGGAAAACATTATCGAGTATTATCTAACTTGTGTTAGGTACGATAGCCTAAAAGATTAATCCAGATAGTCAAGTGGCGGAAGTGAGTTATTCCATGGAATGCTCCGGAAAGACGCACTAGATGGTTATAGCACTAGGGGTAAAAAAGCACAATGAGTGTGGTCACTATAATGGCAGCCCGTGAAGGTTCGAATCCTTCCTTGACTACTAATAGATTGAGTAGCTATCAATCTTCCTATATTTGCAATACTCAGCGTAAACTGCAGCACCCGGTGTGAGTGGATATAGGTTCATGCTTCCATAGTTAAAGGGATATAACCACAGATTTCTAATCTGTTATTCCTGGTTCGAGTCCAGGTGGGAGTACTACTGTTTATAATATTTATTGTAAACACAACAGTAATGAAAATATTAATTGCGCTACTAGCAATTTTAATCCCGATTTCATTATATTCTCAAACAGTTCCAGTTTCAAAAAGATTCTTAGGTGAAGAATATAGACTATTTCTACCTAAGATTGAACTGTCTACTAATAAAACAGATCAAATATTCACTGTTAATTTAGTTGAGTCTGAGGGTGTTTATGTTATTGAAAGTAATGCTATGAAGTTTGTCTGTGATTTAAAGACAAGTACAGCTGAAGTTTATTTTGATAATCAATATGATGATATTTACTTAATTAAGTTTTGGGATTGTTATAGTTTTTTTGTTATCGAAATACCGTTGGCTAAAACCACTTATCATTTTTTTAGAATCTATTCTTTAGATAAAGCTTGGTAATTAAAAATTTATTACTATATTATTTATAATAAAAGTTATCATGGAACTAAAATTTAAATCCTTAACTAATAAAGAAGAAATTGATTTAGTTCCCTACATTAAAGATTTTTTATCTAAAAATGATGATACAAACATTTTTATAGGTAGTGATTCACAAAACGGTAAAGCCACTACTTACGCTGTAGTAATTGTGTTACATAATACTAGGAAAGGAGGACATGTTTTATATGCTAAGAGTATAGTGCCTAAGATTCAAGACAGATTTAATAGATTATGGAACGAAGTTGAATATTCACTTCAAGTAGCTAATCATTTAGTCAATAATGGAATCCAAAAGCCAAAATTCATAGATATAGACTTAAATCCAGACCCAAAATATAAATCAAATCAAGTGTTACGAGCAGCTCTAGGTTATGTTGAATCAATGGGATACACACCTCGTTGTAAACCAAACGCAGTAGTAGCTTCATACGTAGCAGATGCAATTTGTAAATAAGCACCTATAGCTCAGCAGGTTAGAGCAACTGACTCATAATCAGTAGGTCCCTGGTTCGAACCCAGGTGGGTGCACTAAAAAGTAAGTTATTTAAAATAAAGGAGAAACAAATTATGGAAACAATGTATTTCGTTTTAGGTATGCTCTCGATTATTGCAGTTGGTTTTATGGCTGTGATTGTTTGGGGTATAGTTAAGATTACAAAGCTATTAAAGATGGTAAAAAAACATGAAGATTGGACAATAACTCATGAACGTAACATGTGGACCAATATTAGTGATACCCGCCAAGATTTTGAACGAAGAGTCAATGATATGGATCGTAACGCTTATGACGCTATGGAAAGGTATCGTCGTAATATTGAAGACGCAAATAAAGCAATTCTAGAAGAATCAAAATCATATACCGATTCACGTATAGATAAAGCACTAGGTACAGTTGGTGCTAAACAATTAATTAAAGGATAATAACAATTTCAACTTACTTTTTAAAGCGGCTTTTAGCCGCTTTTTTTCTTAGTATATTACTATATGTATAGAGTTATAGTAAACGTTATAACCCCCACTTAAACCCACTTTAACCATATTTATATATATGGATTTAAATAAAATATTTAAATTATTTAACTCATCTGATGATTCTAATGAACATGAATCAGCCGCTACACAAGTGGACCTATCAGATAGTCCTATCATGTGGATAGGTATGTTTAAAAGAATGATCACTAATTATGAAACATTCGCTAAACAATTAATTCAGTTTTTTGGAACAGCTAATCCTTCACTGGATGTGGATGATATAGAAAAGGCAAGTAGTTATATGGTTTATGATAAAGCATATGGCCATCTATCTAAATTAGATTTAACTAATCATACCCATATAGACAGTTTAAAACTTCTTTCAGATGAAACTTTTTTAAAGGTCCTGGATAGTGCTTTAATGTTTTTTGAAAAAGCTGAAGAGTATGAAAAATGTATGTTTTTGAAAACTGTTAAAGATAAGGTAAACTCCTTTCAAGAGTAGCTTGGCCTTATATTTTCTTATTCATATAATATAAATACGGGTTCACAGGAATTATCTATAACGTAGGATAAAGAGAACGTGATAACGTAATATCAATTATTAAAAATAGTACTATGAGACATCGTGAAAGTATTTTACAACAACTTAATAGAATTGAATCACTAACTAGTGAACTTAATTTTATCGTTAATCAACAACAACCAATTCAAGATTACAAAGCCGCTCTTGATAAAATTCGAGATTGTGTTGAGCAAACTAGGGCTTATGTTGAAAATGAGCCAATTGAAGGTTATGAACTAAACGTTTCCGCCCGATGAAATTAACAGCAGAACAAATCCAACAAAACTGGATAGATTTAGAAGAAACTATCAAATTATATATTAGTGAACCTCGTTGTTCTCAATTATTAGATTTCTACTCTAAATATTCAGAACGTCTTATGCTAATGCCAGCGGCACATAAGAAAGAATATCATAATGCATTCCCAGGAGGTTACATTGATCACGTTCTTCGTGTTATTGATTGTGCTCTTAAATTAAATGAAGTTTGGGTTGAAATGGGGGTAGATGCTTCTACTTATACTAAAGAAGAATTAGTATTCTCTGCTTTAAACCACGACTTAGGTAAAATGGGAGACGAGCATCATGAAGCATATATCCCTCAGGATGACCAATGGAGACGAGATAAACTAGGTGAAGATTATAAATTTAACGATCGCTTAGAATTCATGTCAGTACCAGACCGTGGTTTACATTTATTAATGACCCATGGGATTCAAATGTCTCGTAATGAGTGGTTAGCAATTAAGTTACATGATGGTTTATATGATGAATCCAATAAACCTTACTTAATGAGTTGGTCCCCAGAAACTAAACCTCGCACCGCTTTAATTTATATTGTTCATCAAGCAGATCTAATGGCTGCTCGAATTGAATTCGAACGTGAATGGAATCCTAAATTAAAAGGTGAAGTTAAGAACAATACTAATTTTAGCATTTCTAAAACAGAAAAAAAGTCACCTATTAAGACTAAAGCTTTAAGTAACATTAAAAGTGATAGTTTAAAAAATATGTTAGATAGTCTATGATTATATTAATAGTGATATTAAGTTTATTGGTCGTGATCTTAGGATACACAACCTTTAACTTACTAAAGAAAAATGAGAAACAAGAAGATATCCTTATGGGATATATGTCTTATCTAAACAAATTATCTGATATAATTGAATTTTCAGATAAAAAAATTAAAGAAATAGACGCCAAAGAATCTTTTAAATCAGACGATGAAATTGGTTTTTTCTTTGAATCAGTCAAACAAATTCAAAACATTTTAAACCAGTTTAATATCAAAAATCTATGAGTAATGAAATAGTGAAGCCAAAAACAAGTGGGATGTATTTCACTCAAGAAACAGAAAATGCTATTATTGAATATAACAATACTTTTGATAATAGTTTAAAGAATAAAATATATAATGATCGTATTCATTATGCTTTTTTTAAATTAACAGAGAATATTATTCATACTTTTAAATTCTACTATACAGAAGTAGATAATATTGAAGATTTACAACATGAAGTAATCTCATTCTTACTCTCTAAAATTCATTTATTCAACCCAGAAAAAGGAGCTAAAGCATATTCATACTTTGGTACAATTGCTAAACGTTATCTTATCATTTCTAATACTAAAAATTATAAGAAACGAGTAGATAAAGCCCCAATTGAAGAACTTGAATCGGATGAAAGACATAGTTATAGTATTGATGATACTCCTATTAATCAAAAATTATCATTATTTATAGATGAGTATGTTACTTATTGTTCTAAAAATATATACACTTTATTCCCTAAAGAGAGTGATGCTAGAATAGCAGATGCTATTTTAGAATTATTCCGTAAAAGAGAGAGTATAGATGTATTTAATAAAAAAGCACTATACATCTATATTAGGGAAATAATTGATGTTAAAACTCCTAAAATCACTAAGATAGCTAATAAGTTATATGATATATTTAAAGAACATTATTATTTTTATTTAGAAAACGGATACACAAATTTTTAATTTTTATATTTATTGCTAAACAATTATCATGAATGGATTAGATAATATAGTGTTTGGTGGTAAAAAATTTTCTGACATATTAGAAGAGATATACAATAATCAAAAGAAAAAAGAAAAACAAATCTCTGCTCTAATAGCAGAATTAAAGCCACTAGTAAATGAAATAGGAGATGCCACTTTAATTGTTCCTTTAATTAAAGAATACCTAGAAATAGGAGTTAAAAATGATGAACAATTAATTAAAATGGCCACTATTATCCAGCGTATTATAAGTAATAATGGGACCGCTGAAAGTGGATTTGGTATATCTGAAGAAGAAAAAGCCCAATTATTAGCTGAGATAGATAAATTTAAAGAGGAAGATAAGTAATGGCAGTTAATATTAAATATGGTTATAATTCAACCTTAAAAAATTCTGCTCCTTCACTTAATTTACAATCTAGTTTAAACGCAGCTACAGGTTTATCATCTTATAGAGTTAAAGATATAATCTTAGATGATTCTCACCCAGATTTTAAAAAGTATGGTGAATGGAATAGTATAGGTATTGTTTTTGTTATTCCTATAGTTGATGACATAAACCCCAACCCAGCTATTTCTAGTGAATTAGCTATAGCTTATCCTCTTTTTCCTAATATAAAACATTATCCTTTAAAAGAAGAAATAGTCTCTATAGTACAATTAATTGATGCTGATGCTAATAATAAAGGTGGAGTATCAACAGTTAACTATTATTTACCTCCAATTAATATATGGAATAGTCAAGTACATAATGCTTTACCATCTCCTTCACAGTTAGAGGAAGAAACAAATAAACCCCCAACATCCTCAGATTACGTAGCAGCCGAATCTGGATCTTTAAGACGAGTTACTGATTCAAGTACAGATATTGATTTAGGAAATACAATTGTAGAGCCTAATATTATAAATAACCAACCTCTTTTACCATTTGAAGGTGATATTGTATATGAGGGTAGATTTGGTAATTCTATAAGATTAGGATCAACAGTTAGAAATAGTTATATATTTAATACTTGGTCTGATACTGGAGATAATGGAAGTCCTATTCTTATTTTAAGAAATGGACAGGGTACTAAGTCTGTCACAGGTACCGCAGAATCATGGGTCCCAACAGTTGAAGATATAAATTTAGATCAATCATCTATATATTTAACTTCAACACAACAAATTAAACTTAAACCATCAACTTATTTTAGCAATTCATATAAAGCATCTTCTCCACCTACTCCTCCAAACTTATTTGAAGGAAATCAAATAATACTCAACTCAGGAAGATTATTTTTTAATACAAAAAATGACTCTATTATTCTTACATCAGCAAACAGTATTGGAGCTAAAGCTAACACATCTATTAATCTTGAAGCTTTAACAGAAATTGAATTAGCATCTAGTAAAGTTTATTTAGGCTCAGCTGATGGAGTTGAGGGAATTGATATACAATCTGTTGTGTTAGGAGAAAATTTGATGGATAATTTAAGAAATTTATTAACAACATTAAAAATATTATCTGTAACTTTAGAAAACGCTTCAGTCCCTACTATAGACCCTGTGACAAAATTAACAAAATATGTTTCTATTCCTTCTTTAAATACTATTGGTCCTATACTTCGAGCTACATGTGATGATGTTATAAATAACATTGATAGAGGAACAAGTACTGGTGGTATGCTTTCAAATATAGTTAAAACTAAATAAAAGTACTATGACAATTCAAGAAATATCTAAAAGTCCTGAAAAAATTAAAGCTTTTTTAGAATGGATAAATGTTTGCTTAGCTGGAGAAGCTGGTACTTATTCTGATTATAATGGACCTAAAGGATACACAGGAAACACCTATAGTTGTTATTGGCAAGAAAAATATGGAAAATATAGAAGTAGTAGTACAAATACTTTTCTTCCTAAAAAATTAGAACTCTATACTATAGATGAAGTTATTAATATGTCTAATCCATATTCACTTCACGCTACAGGTAGATATCAATGTTTAACTAAGTATTTAAAAGGTATGGCTGAAGATGCTGGCCTTAAAACAAGTGATGTATATAGTGAGTTTAATCAAAATTTAATTGGTATAAATCTTGTACTTAAAGCTGGTGGTAATTTAACAAAATACTCTACAGACCCAAATGGTAAAAATTACGCTAAACAACGAATAGGTTCAAAATTTCTTTCTGGTGAGATGCCATTCAATGAAGAATCAATATTAGCATTCCAACTAGCTTGTTCTTCTGTATGGTCTTCTATAGGTGTACCTTATGACACCAAAAATCATGAAGGGACAAGAAGACCTAAAGGATCTTCATATTATAAAAGAGATCATGCTCGAATCCAATCAGCAGAATTTATTCAAGCTTCTATAAAATTAAGAAAAGCATTAAATCCTAAAGATGTTTATAAAGAAGGAAAAGCTTTTAGTGGTGATAATTCTAGTGTTAATGCTACTCCATCTGATAATAAGACAGCAGTAACTACTAATACTACTGTGGTGAACATAACAGGAGGAGACACTGTCACTCAATATACTCAACAACCGTATAGAGATATTGTAGATCTTAATGAAAAAGAACCCCCTGCTTCTACCATTGAAGGAAAAGTAATAGACAATAATAGCAATCCAGTACCTGATACTACAGTTACTATTACAACTAATAAATACCCAAATACTCCTTTTGTTGATACATCTGAAAGTAATGCTTTTAGAGTATGGCTTTTAGGTAAGTATCCTGAATATAATGATAAAAGAAAACAACCTGGTTATCCAAAAAGTGTTCTCTATAGAGTAGATGTACCTCCTCAACCTTATATAAATAGTGAAGCTTTAAAAAAAGCTTGGTATGAAAAAGGAGATGAGTATGAAAGAGAATTAAATATACCATTAACAGATAAAGGTAAAATAACATCTGATCAAACAATTGTTAAAACAGATAAAGATGGTAAATGGATTGCTACTAGTAATGAAATAATTTCTAATGTTGGTACAAATGTATCAATTTTTACTGATGGGTATAATCCAATTAGTATTGATACAATTCTACCATCAGATAGTGGTTCTAGTATGTATAATATACCTCAACTTACCTTATCCCCAGCTCCAGACCCTGTAAAATCAGCTAGTGATCAATTGATCACTGAGATGAATGAAAGTGAAAGTGAACAAATAGAAAAAAGTTTAGTAAATAAAATTGATAAAGTTAATTATATAACTAATACTTTAAATGTAAAAAAAGAAGATCTTAAAAGATTATTAACACCTTTTGTTTTAAAATTAATAGCAGCATATGGCCCAGCTTTAATGCAAGCTGTGTTAAAAAATTTACCTTTAAATCAATTAACAAATTTAATTAATTGTCCTCCAAGCGCCACAATAATTGAATTAATAAATCTAAGAAATAATCTTGTCAAACAAGTAAACAATGTATATAATCAAATTAATACTTTAAATAAAATTTTAGGTATTTCTAATAAAATTATAACAAGTCTTAAAATAGGTATTCAAATAATTGAAACTATCCCATACCCAGCTACAGGTGTCCCACCTCTTGGATTACCTCCATTAACAGCTGGAGCTATCGCTAAAATAGGTTCAACTAAAGAAGCAATTTTTAAAACTTTAGAAATATCTCAAGGAATTATTGATATAGTCACTATAGCGTCATCTTCACTAGGTACTGTGATGGGTATTATTTTAAGACTTTTAAATACTTTAGATGTTATCACACAATATTGTGCTAAAGATCAAAATGTATCTTTTGAACTAATTAATAATGATTTAAATGATTTTGTTAATGAATCAACAGGAATAAGTAATAGTAGAGTTATAAGCAATACTCAAAATAATAATAATTATAAAGGATTTAAACTTGAACTTAAATTAGATGAAGTAAACAAAACTCCATACCCACGACGTTATGCTCAAGCATTAAATAAACAAGGAGTTCCTGTTTTAAAAACAGATTTATCTTTTGCTTCAGACCCACAAGTACTAATAAGTCAATTAAAATTCATTATAGATTCAAATCCTAATATAACACCTGAATAATTTAATATTTATAATTATGAAAACAGATATTTTAAAAAAGTTAATTAAAGAAGCAGTTCGTGAAGCAATTCAAGAAGAAATTAAAGATATACTTCTTGAAGCAGTACGCTCTCCTAAAACTGTAGTAAGTGAAACATATACTGGAACTAACCCATTCTTAAACCAACCTGTAATGGTAACCCCATCAACATCAACCAACATAACCCCAGATATTAAACGTAATTTGCGAGCTATGATTGGTGGTGAATTTGATACTACAATTTCAATGAATTCATCTCATGCTCAACCAGCATACACTCCTCCTCCTATTAATACAGCAGGTGAAGGTTCAAGTTTGCCTGGTGGTGAAGTAAGTTTAGATCAAATAATGGGATTAATGAGTATTAAATAATGCCAACACAATTACCCCCTATAAACCCTGTAGATTTAGACCCTAACTCAGCTTTAGGTGTGTCTATACCATTTAATGGATCTGCGGTATTTAATTCAACCTATGACACTAATACTCAAATAAGATCTAATATTATAAATTTTCTTTTAACTGATTATGATGAAAGAGTATATCAACCTAATTTTGGGTCTAATCTAAGACAAATTTTATTTGAAGGAATTACTGAATCAAATTTAAAAGCATTAGAACCTAAAATAGCTAATGACATAGAAAGTAACTTTCCAGTTGTTAAAGTTACAAGTGTTACATTGTCTCAAGCTAATCAAGAATATGCTGTACAATTAAATATTAATTATGTTTTATATAATAGTATCACCCAAAATATTCAAATAACATTTTAATAAATGGCTACTGAAAATAGAGATATAAAATACATAAATAAAAATTTTAGTGACTTTAGATCAGCTTTGATTGAGTACACTAAAACTTATTTCCCAAATACTTATAGTGATTTTTCTCCATCATCCCCTGGGATGTTATTTATGGAGATGTCAGCTTATGTAGGTGATGTTTTATCATTTTATCTTGATAATCAAATTCAAGAAAATTTTATACAATTCACTCGTCAGCAAAATAATTTATATACTTTAGCATACATGTTAGGTTATAGACCTAAAGTGACAACAGCAGCTACAGTAGATATTACTTTATATCAACAAGTACCATCATTACTTGTAGGTGACCAATATATACCTGATTATAGTTATTCTTTATTTATAAAGGAAAATTTAGAAATATCATCAACTTTAGTTGGTGGATCTAATTTTTTAATACAAGATCCTATAGATTTTTCTTATTCTAGTTCTTTAGACCCAACTGAAGCATCAATATATTCTGTTAATGCTTCAACAGGTGTACCTGATTATTTTTTACTTAAAAAAACTCGAAAAGCAATATCAGCTAATATACAGACCAAAACATTTGATTTTGGATCTCCTGAACGTTTCCAAACCATTAATATTGTTGACGCTAATATAATTCAGATATTAGATATAATTGATAGTGATGGTAATGAGTGGTATGAAGTACCATATTTAGCTCAAGAAACTATATATGACACTATAAAAAATACTAATCCTAATGATCCTAATAATTATCAAGATCAAGGAGAAGTACCTTATTTATTACAATTAAAAAAAGTACCTCGTAGATTTGTTACTCGTTTTACATCCCCTACAAATTTACAAATCCAATTTGGAGCTGGAACTAATACTCAAAATAATGAAGAAGAAATTATCCCTAACCCAGAAAATATAGGTATAGGATTACCAAATAGAAGATCATTATTAACTACAGCTTTCTCCCCAGCTAATTTCTTATACACAGATACTTATGGTATATCTCCATCAAATACAACTTTAACAATTAGATATTTAACAGGTGGTGGAATAGTAGCTAATGCCCCCGCTAACACTTTACTTAATGTAAATAATAAACCAACAAATGTAAAATTCCAAAATACAAATTTAGACCCGGTTTTATCTCAAAATATATATAATTCATTAGCGGTCTCAAATTTAAATGCCGCTTCTGGAGGAGCAGGAGCTGATACAAGTGATGATATTAGATTTAATACTTTATCTACTTTTGCTACTCAATTAAGAACTGTTACTCAAGATGATTACTTAGTTAGAGCTTTAAGTTTACCTCCTCAATATGGATCTGTAGCTAAAGCTTATATAGAAACTCAAAAATTAGAAAATATTTTACCTGGAGAAACCCCTTCAGTTTTAAATTTATATGTTTTGGCTTTTGATAATAATAAAAAATTAACCCAAGCTGCTTCCGCTTTAAAACAAAATTTATCAACATATTTATCACAATATAGAGTTATTAATGACTCTATTAAAATTAAAGATGCCTTTATTATTAATATAGGTATAGAATTTGATATAATTGTCTTTCCAGAGTATAATAATAATGAAGTTATTTTTAACTGTATCCAACAGTTAAAAGAATATTTTGTTATAGATAAATGGTTAATAAATGAACCAATTATGCTAAGAGATCTTTATGTCATGTTAGATAAAGTAGCTGGTGTCCAGACTGTTAAACAAGTTAATATAATTAATAAAATAGGAAATGAATTTGGATATTCTGACTATGCTTATGATATTAGAGGAGCTACTCAAAATAATGTTGTGTATCCTTCATTAGATCCAATGATTTTTGAAGTTAAATACCCTGATGTTGATATTAAAGGACGTGTAGTACCTTTATAATATTTTATATTTATAATAAAAAATGGCTGTTTATAAAATTTTCCCTAGTAAAGACGCTACTATATATTCCCAATATCCTAGTAAAAACACAGGACTAGATGAAATATTAGAGACATCTACATTTATAATTGACACATTATCTTCTTACCCTCAAACTAGTAGATTTTTAATTCAATTTGATAATGATGAAATAAATAATATTCTCAATACTAAAATCTCATCTTCAATCTGGAAAGCATATTTTAGAGGATTTAGAGCTAATATAGAAGGATTAAATTCAACTACTACTTTAGAATTTTACCCTATTTCAGATTCTTGGAATATGGGAACAGGAAAATATAATTTTAATCCTGAGATGACTAATGGAGTTAGCTGGACATGGAAACTTTACTCAGGAAGTGGAGCATGGACAACAAGTGGGTTCCCAGCTAACACAACTGGATCATATAGTAATACATTAGGGGGAGGAACATGGTATTATAGTTCTTCTAATTCAACAGTATTACCAATTTATTCAACTCAAAGTTTTGATTATTTTTCTGATGGTGATATTAATGTTGATATCACTAATATGGTTAAAGCATGGCATAGTGGATCAATAGTTAATAACGGTTTAATAGCTAAACAAGCTGTTGAATTTATAAATAATGATGCCTATCAAATAGGGATGAAATATTTCTCTAGAGATACTAACACTATATATCCACCTCAATTAGAATTCAAATGGAGAGATTACACTTGGAATACTGGCTCTTCAACTTTTACTATATTAGATACTCAAATAGCTACAATTTCATTATCTGAAAATCCTGGAGTATTTTATCCTGAAAGTGTAAACAAATTTAGAGTTAATAGTAGACCAACATACCCAACTAGAGAATTTCAAACTTCATCAATCTATACTAAAAACTACTATTTACCTACTTCTTCATTTTATTCTATAAAAGACTTAGACACTAATGAAATTGTTATTGATTTTGATGATCAATTCACTCAATTAAGTGCTGATAATCAAAGTAGTTATTTTACCCTATATATGAATGGTTTAGAACCTGAAAGGTATTACACAGTTTTAATTAAATCTATTATTGATGGATCAACAATAATTTTTGATAGTAAATATCATTTTAAAGTAGTAAATGGCTAAATTTATTCTAAATAAAACTATTTTTAATGCTAATTCTTATGAAAAAGCAATTGATACTTCATTCTCACAAGAATTTAATCCACCACCACCACTGATAAGTACTATTAGTGTTAGTGAATTTTTTAAAATATATGATGATTTATTTTACAATATACCAGCTAGTGGGGTTATTAATTCACATGAGTATTTAATTCAAAAAAGTAGTAATTATGTCCAACCAAGTCAAATAGATGAAAACACCCAACTTTTGTTAGATGAAATAACTACTTTAAGACAAGAACTATTAAATGCTAATGAGACTATACTTAATTTACAGCTTTCATCTAGTTTAAATAATATACCCACAACATCTAGTTTTAACTTATCATTATAAAAATATTAAATGGCTGTTAATCTTATTAATACCACCTCACCATTATCAGTAGCAACTCTAAGACCTTTAGATGCTAATTTAGTAGCTACTAATGATACATTTACTCAGTTTTCTCCAAATAATCCTGATCATTATATTGAATATACTGTTTCATCAGTAAATGGAGTATTTAATATTACTGATAGTGATTATACTAATTATAAATTAACTAATTTATCATCACCAGATGATAGTGGTTTAATAATTCAAGAAATAGATATTGATCCTGTTTCTGACTTACAAAGTAAAAACTTTACTACAGGTGAATTTAATGTCATTTATAATTTTTTTCAATTAGAATTAAACTCATCAAATCAAAATCCTCAATTCTTTGTCAAAGAAATATCATCAGATAGGACAGAAATAAGAGTAATTTCAACAGATTCAACCCCAAATTTAGCTTTAGCCGCGGCAGTTGATGCTTTTAAAATTAAATTATATAGTTTTAATTTTAGTAGTAATTCTAATCCTAATTCTGATGAAAATGTACCTAATAGTAGTACTAATAATGGGGTTATTGATGGATTCCAGCAGTTTTATTTAAATTTTGGAGGTAATATTATTTTAGCAGCTAATAATATTGCTGTTGATACTAGTAAACCTCAATATGAAATTTTAATAAATTTATATGATGCTGTACCTAGTCAAATACAAGAAAAGAATACATTATGGTTTGTAACAGCTTTAGCTGATACTTTATCATTTAATATAACATTCACCCCAGATCCTGTTTTACCTTCAATAGACAATGGTTTATCAATTAAAGGTCCTAATTTTGATCTTTCTATTAAAGATAAAATAAATAATTCAAGTAATTATCTTGATTATACAACTTTACTAACAACTGGATTATCAACATCGTATAACCAAATTCTATCATATTTAGAAGACTCAGGGTTAAATATAAGTATTGATTATTCTGATTTTAGTAATTTTATTCATTTTTCCTCAGCCCAACAAAGGATTCAAAATTTTTATTATAAAGTTCAACTCATTGAACAATATAATGCTAGTATTTTAGATTTAGAATTAACAAATTCATCATCAATAGATACTGAAGTTAGTCTTATACAAGATCAAGTAACTAATGTTATTAAAAACTTTGATGGCTTTGAGTATTATTTGTATTATACTTCTGGTTCAAATGCTTACCCAAAAGGTACAACAGCCCCCCCATATGACCCAGTATCTACTGTGAGTGCTGAAGGTTTAGCTTGGTATAATGAACAAACAGCTTTGGCTTTAGATTATGATCAAAATAATAAAGATAATTTAATAAATACTATACCTTCATATTTAGCTGAAGATCCACAAAATGCACCTTATAGTACTTTTGTTAGTATGATTGGGCAACATTATGATAATATTTGGTTATATTATCAAGATGTTACTAATCGTTATAATGGTGATAATAGATTAAATTTTGGTGTATCTAAAGATTTAGTAGCTGATGCTTTAAGATCTTTTGGTTTAAAAATATATCAAAATAATTTTACAACTAATAACTTATATGATGCTTTTATTGGGTATGATATTGTCCCATCAGCTAGTTTTTCTTCTAGTGTTGATGGTAATGTCTATGCCTCAAGCTCATATATAGTTGAATACCCAGATGTAGGTTATTTCTTAGATGATATTGCTTACTACCCAGGTGATCCCAATGAGTTAATAACAAACTTCATTTCAGCATCACAAGCTGCTTTATTTACTCCTGTAGACGATATAAATAAAGAAATTTATAAACGTTTATATCATAATTTACCTTTATTATTAAAACAAAAAGGTACAATATCTGGTTTAAGAAATTTAATTAACATTTATGGTATTCCTGATTCTATTTTAAGAATTAGTGAATTTGGTGGAAGAGATAAAGATACATCAACATATGATTATTTTCACGAAACATTTAATTACTCAGCTCAAACTGGATCTGCATCTCCGTTAACCATTGGGTCTCCTTGGGATTTAAATAATAATTGGAATGCGCTAGATGATGTCCCATCAACACTCCAATTCAGATTTAAAACCAATGAAACTCCAACCTCAAATACACCTTTTAAACAAGGTATATGGTACCTCTCAAATGGTCCTATAGTGTCAGCTATAGTACTAAAATACACAGGATCAGGATATAATACATCTTCATACTCCTACCCTGACTCAGGATCAAATTATTCTCCTGAGTGGCAATATGCTCAATTATCTTTAGTACCTAATATAGCTACAGCACCTAACACTAGTGCTAGTGTTTATCTTCCATTCTATGATAATAATTGGTGGTCAGTGATGGTTACTAGAGTAGGATCTAATCTTGTTTTATATGCTGGTAATAAATTAGAGTATAATGGTTACGATGGTAATCAAATAGGATTTTTAGCTACAGCATCAATAGCTAAAGGCATTGCTTGGACTTTAGCAGGTAGCACTAGTTACTTCTTTGATTCTAACCCAGCATTATCTAATTATGATACTTTTACAGGAAATCTTCAAGAAATTAGATATTGGTCAACTAACCAAACATTAAATTCGTTTAAGGATTTTATAATGAATCCTAACTCTATAGATATCGCTAATTCTGAAGATGAAGATTATGCTGATCGTTTAGCTTTTAGAATTCCATTAGGTAGTGATCTTAATTTAAATACCTCAAGCTTTACAGGATTAAATTCAATTCATCCTAAAATATCAGGCTCATGGATATATGGTACTACTCAATCTTTTGCTAGTGATAGTACTTTGTTTATATCTGATGGTAGTATAAAGTTTGTACCTAATAATGAAACTTTTTTTCTTAATTCTCCTATAGCTGGTTTAAAAAACAGAGTTACAGATAAAATACAAATAGTATCTTCTAGTTATCCTTCTATTAATCTAGAATATACCCAATCAGGAAATACTTTATCACAATATGTAAATATTCAACAACAATACCCTTCACAAGGAAGTGAAACTCCAGATGTTAATGCTTTAGAAGTAGCATTCTCACCTACAAATGAAATTGATGATGATATTATCGCTTCATTAGGATATTTTAATATAGGTGAATATATTGGAGACCCAAGACAAGTATCCTCATCAGCTACATCATATCCTGATTTAAATAGAATAAGAGACACTTACTTTCAAAAATACTTTGCCAGTTATAATCTTTATGATTATATTAGATTAATTAAGTTCTTTGACAATTCATTATTTAAAATGATTAAAGATTTTGTTCCTGCGAGAACAAATCTAAGATCAGGTGTAGTAATAAAACAACATTTATTAGAGCGAAATAAATATCCTCAACCACAAGTTGTTGGAGAAAATGTGATATATACTGGTTCTATTGACATTGCTTTCATAACTGGAAGTACAGGAGGTACATTTAATGAGTTTAATAAATTAACTACTTTAAATAATTACCCATTTTTAGCCCAAAAAATAAACTTTCAAGTATTAGGAAATACTTATAAAAATTATCTTTCTGGGTCTGGAGCCTCAAACATAATTACTTTTTATCCTAATTCTCAAGTAGATTGGAATGAATATGGAGAATTAATAACATACTTTGAAGGAGATATAGTACTATACACTGAAGGACTAGATATTAGTGGAACAGATTTAGTTTTAAAAGTTTCATCTTCTATACAGGGAAATGTATTTGAACAAAATATTGACTCATATTGGTCATTACCTATAACAACCCATTGTAGTTATGGAGAAAAATTCTCATTATGGTTTAGAGATAATGTAAGTGCTAATAATATAGCTTATGCTAATTTTGGATTACAAAGTGTTGAATACTCTCAACAAACATGGTTAGAATCTGTTTTAGGACCTACAGGATCATTCCAATTATTACATAATGATCAAAGTGAATTTTATGATGGTGAATTGCCTGGAACTACTATTGAAGTATCAAATGGTGAGTTAAATGAAGCTAATATATTTAAATATCCATCAACCTTAGAAATAAACTATAATATTGTTTTTTATAAAAGTAGTATAACATCATTGAATAATTTTACAAATATTCAAACTTCACCAAATCAAGGTGAAATATATTTATGGTATGATACAGGAAGTTATATAAATCCTGCACCAATTAACGAAAAATAAAAATAAAATATGCCAGCAGGAGGACAATTTGGACAAGTTTACGGACAAGGAGTTAAATATCTTAAAATTAATAGATTTGACTCTGGTGGATTAGATAGGTCAGATTATTTAGGGCAATTAACTAGTTTAACTATTAATTATGATGATTTAGGTCCTATAACTTATGATATTATAACTACACAAGAACAAGATGCTTATTTTATTTATGGGGTACAAACTAAAAATCAAGTAACATCTTCTGTAAATTTTAATGTAGTATCTCAATCTGTAGCGGTAAGAAGAACAGGATCTCTTTCAGTTTCTGATGAATTAAAAATACTAGGTTGGTTTGGTGACCTAGGAATATTACCAGGATTTAACACTATCACTTCAGGTAATGGAAATGTAATGGGCGGTGTTGGGCCAAATTATACTTATTTTGAATTATTTAGAACACCAAATGTTGAATTATCATTAATAGTCACTGGCTCATATAATTTAGGATCGCCAGGTAGACTAAATTTTTATTTCTGTCAACCTAATGATGATACAGGACAATCTGGTGCTACATATATAACATCATCAAATTCTCTCACAGGTGCTGGAACCTTAAATTTAAAATTTGATTACTTAAATAATAGTTTCACTGAAGGATATTATTTTTTAGGAATAGATACAGATGGTCCATCTGGAATATTTAGTAATGTAACAGTATTTTTATCTCAATCTCAAGCTCCATTATTTAATTACCCTACACTTACAATTTTTAATCCTGAATTTATAGATTGGGATTATAATGATTATAATGCTTTATTAGGAAATGCTGAAGGGCCTCAATTTTCATACAAATATATGGATATAGACTATTCTAATAGTCCTTTAACTCCTATTAATTTTGACTTAATAATATCCGGCACAGCAGATAGAGCACCAGTACAAGATTCAAATTACTCCTCAGCTGCTTGGTCTAATATAAGATATAAAGGATCAAGACAAAGCTCATATGATTTTAATAAACCTTTTTAAATATTTTAAATTATGTCTACTAATCCTTTAATTATATTGGATGATTTAAGTTATTATTATGGAACATCTCCTAGAGATCCTGTAGTAGAGCAAAATCAAACATATATGGCTTATTTTGATGGTATAGGAGGCACAGGCCCTGAACTTATAGATCAAACTGCTTATTTTATTAGATACATAATTGATACTAAAGGTAATATAACTAACCCTGCTCCTTTATTAAATATTACTGATCCTCAGGCTGCTCCTTTATATAATCTAATAGATAACTTTGAACCTGGTAAGAGAGCAGTTGTCAAATTAATAACAAATGACCCATTATTAACTGGTAACCCAAATGATAACTCATTAACAGGAATTCATAATATAACTCATGTTGGTAGAATAGTTCCTATTCTAATAAGTGAGACAGGAACTAGTATCCAAGATTATTTAGCTACCATGAGTTTTGGTTCCCCTACCGTTCCTGCTGTTGTACCAAATATAGAAGGTCAATTTCAAGCTAGTTTTTCCTCAGAAACCATTAGTGAGGGTAATGGATATAGTAATGATACTTATTATAATTTACCATACGCTACTACATTAACTGATTATACTAACACAGACGCATGGACTAATAGCTCCCCAGAGTTTATTATTTTATCTAGTTCAGCTCAAACTTTAACTAAAATTAAAGTTCAAGCCAAAATATGGGCTAGTTACCCACAATATTATGATCCTTATACAGACGCACCTATATATGATAATAATATTTTAACTTTACAAATATTACAAAATGGAAATCCAATAGTATCCCAAGAATTCACTATATCTTCTGGCACAAGCAATTATTCCACTATAGAATCACCATATGTGGATTATGAAGTTAATGATGAATTTAAAGTACAATTTAAAATACAAAATGTTGATTCTTATCATGCTTTAATATTACAAGGAGCAGGAGATGATAGATTTGAGAGTAGAATTAGATTTATTCAAGAATACTTACCTAATACCTCTTTTAATGGTTTAAATGCAGTGTATGCTCCATTTTTTCAAGGTAGTGTAAATGAACCTGCTGATAATGGAGGTAAATCAACTTTGATAATGACAGAAATTTTTTCTAATTTATACAATTCTGGATTAACCCAATATTTAACATCTGCTTCATTTGAGAATGGTTTAAATTTTTCACCTATAGCAATACCCTTTAGTGATATTAAATCTGGTGATTTTATAAGATTTGAATATAATAAAGAACAAGTTTATACAATAACTAAAGTATTTGAACTTTCTATCTATGGTGTAGATACAACTGCTGTAGAAATAACCCCATCTTTAACTAATTTAAATGGTTTTAATACTCAAACTATAAACATAAATCATTTTGTTGCCTATAGAGTGATAAATGATGGAACATATGTTGTCTTAGATATAAAAAAAGAAACTTCTGGAAATAGTTTTACAGGTATAATTCAACCTGAGTTTGTCTCTAAAGAATTAACAATTAATTATGACAAAATAATCACAGATCTAACACAAAAAGGAATAGTTTACTAATATTTATAATAAAATTAAAATAAAAAATGGGATTTCTTAATAACACAATAGTAACAGTTGATGCTATCTTAACAAGAAAAGGTAGAGAACTTTTAGCTAAAAATGATGGTTCTTTTAAAATCACTCAATTTGCCTTAGCTGATGATGAGATTGATTACACAATGTATAACCCAAACCACCCATCAGGATCAGCTTATTATGGTCAAGCAATTGACAACATGCCTTTATTAGAAGCTTTTCCTGATGAGACACAAGCAATGAAATATTTACTTACTACTTTACCAAGAGGTACATCTAAATTGCCTATTTTAGATATTGGTACTGTGGCTATTGCTTTGCCTCAAGGTGCCTCATTTAATATTCAACCTCAAACATTAAACTACTTAAACGGAACTAGTACATATGAATCATCAGGTTATGTAGCTATTATAGCTGATGTTAGATTAGCAAATACATTTGTAGGTACAGGTATTAATACAACTCAAGCTTCTTCATTAAATTCAACAACTACTCTTGGAACTAACGTGTCTAAGACAGTAATTGGTACTAATATTAGTATAACAGCTACAACTGTCAATGTTTTATTCCCAGCTGGAGTTGATCAAATTTCAACAACAATAACTGTGATAGGTAGAGATAGTGGAGCTAGAATAACAGTACCTTTTCAAGTAAATAAAAACACAACTTGTTAATAACATAAAAAAATTAAAATATGTCATTTAAAAGATTAGATCCTGAAGATTTTGTTGTAAGTGCTGATTCAATTACCTCTCCTGCTTGGTCAGGTGATGCACCTGCTTTATCTAACCTTTACACTTCATCAGTTCAAGAAGTAGGTACTAGTGGAAATTATTATCTAAATGTATATCAAACAGCATCAACAGATCCTTCAGCTCAGATACAATTTAATATAGCTTATGGTAACAAGTATGGTTCTGGTTCTATATTATATAACGCGGGAATTGATGGATTGTCTCCTACAAGAACTATTTATGGTCAATTCCGTAATTTAATATATGGAGATGAAAATACTGATTTTACATTTGGTGGTGTGCCTCAATCTGATTTTTACGCTATATCAATAGATAGAGCCCGTTATAAACAATCTTTATTCCCAGGCAGTTTAAACCTAACATTATTCTCAGGGTCATCTTATCGTATAAACTTAACAGACAATAGTTTAAATACTTCAACTATATCTTATTTAGATTGTGGTAGAGTATTCCAAATAGTATCAGGCAGCAATGGTTTAACTAACGCAACTAACCCAACTAACGCCATAGCAAACGGTATGACTGAGTCAGGATCATACGGTCTATTCCTCCCAGATATAGGAACTATTATTCTAAATGCTTCTGCTTTAGATTTACCCTCCTCTAAAGGTGGAATAGATCTTGGAACTTTAAGAAATAGTGACACTAATGATGGGAATAGTTCTAAATTATTTAGTAATAGTTCTAATAGAGGTTTAGTTTCTGGTAGCACTAACGTTAGTTCATTCTTTTTAAATAGTCAAGAAACAGTTACCTCAGATTTTGTATTTGTAAGAGCTAGAAATGGTGAATTCAATTATTCTGAAAACCCAAGTTTTATATCAGGAAGTAATGGATCTATTTTATATGATGTATTTATACAAAATCCTCAAACTTATATCACAACTGTAGGAATGTATAATGATAATAATGAGTTATTAGCTGTAGCTAAATTATCAAAACCACTTAAAAAAGATTTCACTAAAGAAGCATTAGTACGTGTTAAATTAGATTTTTAATGAATGGGTGCCTTCAAATCTTTAACCTCACAGGATGTTATTATAACACCATTTGTTGTCAATAAAAGTTTTTCTTTTATTGGATATACTGACTTTGGAGGTAACAATATTGAAAGACTACAAGGTACTAACATAACTGGAAGTTTTAATATTTCTGAAGCTACAACAGGTATAAATGATAATTTTTATCAAAGAGATATATATAATATAGCTAAACAGTTATATTATACTAATGAGTTACCTAATCCTGAGGGTATTTATATTGTTACTGATTTAAACAATAATATAATTGAGAATAATACTAAAACTAATGTTCATAGTAGATTTGATAATTATTTAAATTCAACTTTACATTATAGTTCTTCATTTAGGTATTTCCCAACTGGTTCTGATGATGTTATAGCTGTATTATCTATACCTAATATATTGTATGGTGATTACATCAACCCAGGTAGTTTTGTTTTTCAACCTATTGGAGCAGGAAATTTATATAAAGATAACGGAGAAGGATATGTAGTTAATTATTATAATACTCAAGAAGTATTTGGTGTAATAAACTATCAACATGGAACAGTAATATTTACTAATCCTGATTTTGAATTTAGTGATTTCTTTGATCCTACTAATCCAACCGTTTATGTATCTTTTCAAAGTGCTAGAACTATTTATGAAACCCAATATAAATGTACTCTTAGAGAAAATGAATTTAATTATTCATTAAATCCTAGCATAATCTCAGGTAGTAATTTTACAAATCCTTTAAACTCATCTTGTTCTATAGATATTAGAGGTCAAGTATATGATTTTGTAACAGGTTCAGTCTGGACTCCATATGTAACAACTGTAGGGTTATATAATGAAAGTAATGAGTTATTAGCTGTAGCTAAATTATCTCAACCTTTACCAACAAGTAGAACTACGGATATGTCAATATTGATAAACTTAGATAAATAAAATGGCTTTACAACCTATAGAATTTGGAGATATCATAACTAATAATGATCTAATCACAACTAAATGTTGGTCAGATGGTACTTCATCATTAGGGAACTATGAAGGCAATATATTTACCTCATCAGTTCAAATTAATAGTAATACATATCCTTATTATTTAGACATATATAATTCAAATCCAGATACTGATCCTAATGCTGAAATACAATTTAGTCTAATATATGGAGATAAACAAGGATCAGGATCTGTTTTATATGACCCAAATATAGATGGTTTTTCTCCTTCAAGAACAATTTATGGTCAATTTCGAAATCTAATTTATGGTGATGAAAATGCTGAGTTCAATTATGGTGGAGTGACATCTGATTATTTTGTAGCAATTGTTATAAATAGAGACCGTTATCGACAATCTCTAATGCCTGGTAGTTTTAATATACAATTAAATGGTAGTCCTTTTACAGATGATAGTAATATGGTTTCTGCTCCTAATTATCTAGATTGTGGTCGAGTATATCAAATAGTTAATGGATATAGTGGATCTGGATTATATAATAATTATGGTTTATTCCTCCCAGACATTAGTACTATTGTATTTAATGGAGATGCTTTACCTTTTGCTATAGATAGAAGTAGTAATGTTAATAATGAAAATACTTTAAATTTTAAATCCCAAATTGATACATTTTCTCTTCTTAGTCAAGAAACAGTCACGTCAAACTATGTTTTTATAAGAGCTAGAAATAGTGAATTTAATTATTCAACAAATCCAAGTTTCATATCTGGTAGCACAGGTCAAGTATTATATAAAGAATTTGTTGATAGTCCACAAACGTATATAACAACAGTAGGTTTATATAATAATAATAATGATTTGTTAGCTATAGCTAAGTTAGGTAAACCTTATGCTAAAAATTTTACTAATGAAGCATTAGTTAAAATTAATTTAAATTATTAATCACAATGAATAATTGGTTTTGGTATGAAAATATGGGAATTAAACAGTTTACTACTATTGAAGATTTCCCAGAAAATAGTTTTGGATTTATATATAAAATTACTAATCAAATAACAGGTAAATTTTATATCGGTAAAAAAAGTCTTTATCATAATATAAAGAAAAAATTAACCAAAAAAGAATTAGCTGAACAAACAGGACCAGGTAGAAAATCAGCCACTAAAAGAATTCAAAAAGAATCTGATTGGATAACATATTGGGGTTCTAATAAAGAAATATTAGAAGAAATAAAAATTAAAGGTAATTTAGCATTCCAAAGGGAAATCCTTAAGATAGTTAACACCAAAAAAGAATTAACATACTGGGAAATAGCGTACCAATGCCAGTATAATGTATTACTTATAGATAGTTACAATGATAATATATTAGGAAAGTTTTTTAAAAAAGATTTCGCTTCCTAGATAGTTTTTCATATCTTATACAAGTATGGTAAACCAGTTATTAATAACCCTAGTGGATTCTGTTTTAGGTAAAGGTAAAAATACCTCTAAAAACAATCGAGCATATACTTGTCCTTTCTGTAAACATCATAAACCTAAACTTGAAGTAAACATGGATACTAATGCTAAAGGTGACAATCCTTGGCATTGTTGGGTATGTAACACAAAAGGTAGAAAATTATCACGTTTATTCAAACATTTAGAAGTACCATTAGATAAATTACAATCTTTACAATCCCTAGTAGGGACCTCTAAATCAGAACATGTAGAAGTTAATTTAGAGCAGGTTAAATTACCTGAAGAATTTATTCCGCTAATTGATGTAACTTCAAATAATATCGTTGGTAGACGCGCTTTAGTCTACCTAAAACGTCGCGGTATTACTAAATACGATATCCTAAAATACAATATTGGCTATTGTGAGCATGGACCTTATTCTAATATGATTGTCATACCTTCATATGATGAAAAAGGCAATTTAAATTATTTTACTTCTAGAGGATTTGAAGAATTTTCTAGATCTAAATATAAAAATCCAAATGTATCAAGAAATATTGTTCCGTTTGAATTTTTTATAAATTGGAATGTACCTATCATCTTATGTGAAGGTCCATTTGATATGATGGCCATTAAACGTAATGTAATACCATTACTAGGCAAAAACATTCAGGATAAATTAAAGAAAAAATTAGTTACCTCACAGGTACAAAAAATATATATAGCATTAGATAAAGATGCTATTAAACAAGCTTTAACATTTTGTGAAGAACTATTAAACGAGGGTAAAGAAGTATATTTAGTAGAATTAAAAGATAAGGACCCAAGTGAAATGGGTTTTGAAAGTTTTACTAAATTAATTCAAACCACTCAACCATTAACCTTCTCAAATTTATTTGAGAAAAAATTAGAATTAGTATGAGTACAATTAAACACTCCTATGATCGAATTTTAGAAATATCTGACGACCATAAACAAATCACATTACCTGACTCTAGATTTTATAGACGAAATGGTAATTATTATCCATCTGTGACTTATGTATTAAGTTATTATCCAAAAGGTAAATTTTTTGAAGATTGGCTTAAGAAAGTAGGATACTCGGCAGAATTTATTGTTAAAAAAGCAGCTGAAGAAGGTACTCAAGTTCATGAAATGATTGAAGAGTATTTAAATGGAGCTGAATTAAAATTCTTATCACCTCAAGGTTATCCACAATATAACCCAGATGTATGGCAAATGTTTTTACGTTTTGTAGAATTTTGGGAAACTCATAAACCTAAACTTATTGAGACAGAAGTACATTTATTTTCAGATGAACTAAAAGTAGCAGGTACGTGTGATATGGTTTGTGAGATAAATGATGAGTTATGGGTTATAGATTTCAAAACATCTAACCAAATCCAGACTACATATGAGTTACAAACAGCTGTTTACGCTCAATGTTATAAAGAGTGTTATGGAAAAGAAGCTCAACGTAATGGAATACTATGGTTAAAATCATCTAAGCGTGGTCCTAAAAAAGATAAAATGCAAGGTAAAGGATGGGAAATAGTTGAACCTGAACGTACATTTGAAGAAAATATTGAAATATTCAAAACTGTACGTAAGTTATTTGATTTAGAAAATCCAACATCTTCTCCTTCATTTGAGTCGTTCCGAACAACTGCAAAACGAGAAGATATCTAATATTTATAATAAAATGTTTGGCTTGGCCAACATTCTGTATTATATTTATATAGATGATAAAACTAACTGATTTACTTAAAGAAGCCTTAAATAATCCTAAAGCTATCATAATGGCTGGAGGAGCTTCAGTTGGTAAATCAACAGTATTAAATTCATTAAAACCTATATTAAAAGGATTTACAAATTTAAATGCTGATAAGTATGTTGAAGACAAAGATTCACCATTATATAAGAATCTATCAGCTGCTTCAACTCAAATAAGAAAAAAAGATTTACCAAACGCTATATCAAATAAGCAAAATCTTATATACGATACCACAGCTTCTAATTTATCTACATTACAACCTATTTTAGATGAATTAAATGATCAAGGATATGAAACCACAATGATAATGGTTTATGCTCATCCTATAGTATCATTTTTAAGAAACTATAAACGTGAACGTAAAGTACCAGCCGCTGGTGTTTTAGGGACATGGGTTAATGTTTATAATTTATTAGAAGACTATAAGCGTATATTTGGTGATAATTTTATTTTAGTTAATACTCCTGCTTCTAATGAGGAAGCAGCTGAAGTAGCTAATTTTGAAAAAGCATATAAACAAGGAAACCTAAATCAATACTTCTCAGACCTATTAGCCTCAGGCCAATTCCAATCAACTTTTAGAAAAGATGATTCAACATTATCGCCTGAAGAATTAGAAAAAAGAGAAAAAGATAGAGCTAAAACTAAAGATGTTTTAGAAAAAAACATTAATAAAATAGCTGACACTTACGAGAGTATTCAATCTAACTTAAGTCCTATTGATAATGAAGAGTTACCTAACATAGTTAAAAAATTTGTTGGATGAAATCATTAGTTAAATCACTTATAACACCATTTTTGTCTGAAACAAATATACCTGAATCTAATAAAATTGTAGGTGTATTTGGAGGAGGTTTTCAACCACCAACAAGAGGTCATTTTGAGGTTGTTAAAAAAGCCTTAGAAATGTACCCTGAATTAACCCAACTTAATATATATGTTGGTACAGGTGGTGGCAGATCAGACATCACCCAAGAACAATCAGTTGCTGTTTGGAACATATATAAAGACTATTTACCTAGTAAAGTAAATATCATTCCATCTTCTAATCCAATTTCATCTATTTACTCTTACGCTAAAGATGAATCAGATGCTCAAATTAAATGGTTTCTAGGTTCTAGAGAAGATAAACCAGAAGATTTCGCTGATTTTGAAAAACGTACTAAATCTGCTTTAAGTAAAACTAATATTGAACCTATTAATATTATAACATCAGGAGGTGTTAGTGGTACTAAAGCTAGAGCAGTATTAGATAATAAAGAAGAATTTTTTAATTACCTACCCAATATTGAAAGTACAGATAAAGAAAAAATATATAGTATTTTAAAACCAATAACAGAAGAAATTCAAGGTGATAGTATAGTTTGTGACAACTGTGGTTGGACATGGAAAATAAAAGATGGTGGTAATGATTTATATATCTGTCATAAATGTGGACATGATAATACATCTCAACAACCTTCTACCCAAGATTTCTTTGAACCACTACAAAACCAAGATTTAGATTTAAACACATCCTCAAAATCATCTAGAGTTGATTATTATAAAGATCATATTCAAAATGTAGTACCATCTGATTTTAAAGTTGATAAACATAAAGATAAAATTATAGTATCTAATATTATTAAAAAAGGATTAGAACATAATAAAGAATTTAGAAATAAATTAGTATCTTTAACATTATCTATGATAGATAACGGTTTAAATATCGAACCACTACCAGACATTATTTTTGTAGAAGACGATAAGAAAAACGCAGATAACATATTAGGAAAAACAGCTCATTATGATCCTAATACTAATTGTATTACATTGTATACCTACAGTAGACACCCAAAAGACATATTACGTTCATACGCTCACGAAATGATTCATCATATGCAGAATCTTGAAGGTAGAATTCAAGATATTAAAGGTAGTAACATTAATGAAGATGAATATTTACAAGAACTAGAATTAGAAGCATATAGTAAAGGAAATATGTGTTTTAGAAGTTGGGAAAATAATTTAAAGAATGATTAAACTAACAGATATCTTAAATGAGATAAAAACCAACTATACTATCTATTGTGATATGGATGGTGTGTTAGTTGATTTTGATCAAGGTTATAAAGATCTTACTGGTATTTCTACTAAAGAAGCTGACGCTCAAGGTAAAGAAACATTTTGGAATCCAATAGCTAAAGCAGGAGCATCATTTTGGATTAGATTAAAATGGATGCCTGATGGTCAACAACTATGGAACTATATAAAACAATATAATCCTATATTACTATCAGCACCATCAAGAGAAGAATCATCTAAAATAGGTAAACGAGTATGGGTTAAAAGAAATTTACCTGGAGCTAAACTTATTTTACGCCCTGCTTCTCAAAAACAGCAATTTTCAGATGAAAATAAAATACTTATAGACGACCGGGTTGATAATATAGAACAATGGAGAAGTAAAGGAGGAATTGGCATCCTTCACACCTCAGCTTCCAACACAATTAAACAGTTAAAAGAATTAGGACTATGAATAAATATAGTTTAAAACGCTTAATGGAAGCGGATATGGATGATGACGCCACATTTTCAATTGGTAAAGTATCATACGATTTAACATTAACTCCAGAAGGTGTTACAGCTGAAGACGCTGCTGCTGCTTTTGATGATATCAATAATTATGGTATCTATGCTTCTAATATTAGAAATACAGCTACTAATAAAGCAGCAATTAATAAAGCTATAGAAGATCATTTTGGTCCTACTATACCTGCTAAAAAGAAATCCTTAGAAAAACAAAGAGGTGTTCCTTTTCCTCCTAAAACTAAACAAGCTTTAGATGATTTTGTTAAAAAATTCACATCTAAACCTCAATTAGTAAAATTTAATGTGGGTGGTAATTCGCTTGTTTTCCCTCAAAAAGACAACCCAACTAAAGATTTAACTAAAAAAATTATTAAAACAGTGTTAGATAACACTGGTATAAAATACAAAATTTCAGAAAAAGAAGCAATTTAATTTATGTCTGATAACGTTTTAAAAAAAGAATTCCAAGAAAAGGATGTACAACGTCTTCGTAATCTTGTACAAGGTAAATACGGGGAAAAAACTACAGCTGGAATAGGTTATACTAAAAAATATGAATTCCATGAAGAAGGAGATATCTGGGAAGAAGATGGTCGTCAATGGACTATTAAAAATGGAGTTAAACAAAATATCACTAAGTTAGATAAAGCAAAAGAATCAATCAATTTGCCTCTTTTTTGTCCCTGTTGTAATAATGTAATGAAACCTCATTTAGATAAACGTTTTTATCTCCAGTATAAGAGGTGTTTTAACTGTCAAGTTGATTTTGAGTCTGATCTAAGAAAGAAAGGATTATTAGAGGAATATGAAAAATTTGTAGTCAACTCAGATATTGATGGAATGATAAATGATTTTAATATTTGGATTGATGAGGAAATAAACGAGTCCAATACTTCATATGTCACTGAAGATGGTGATATGGAACATTGGGTAGGTTCTTCAAAGAAAAAGTTGCTAGAAAGCAAAGAAGAAACAATTAAGTACCTACAAAGTTTAAAAAAATGAAAGAAATATTACTACCAATTGTTATAGCTATAATAACATCTGTAGTCGGCCCAGCTTTATTAGAATATGTTCGTAAAAAAATTAACGCTAGAAGAACAGATCCTTTAGGTGATGCTATAGCTCATAATGAAGTCATTGAGCAACAACTTGATGCTATTTTACAAGAAATAAATTGTGATCAAATCTATATAGCTCAATTCCATAATGGAGGTCATTTTTACCCTACAGGTAAATCTATCCAAAAATTTTCAGTGTTTTATGAAATTACTACACCTGAAGCTAATTCATTAAAAACATTATTCCAAAATATTCCTGTATCATTATTTAGTAAACAATTCTCTATTTTATATGAAAAAGGAGAAATTATTATTGAAGACATGAATGTTGGACCCACATATGGTCTTGATTTATATCAAGCAGATGGTCCTGGTTGTAAATCTATTTATTTATTCGCTATTAAAGGTTTAGACAATAGAATAATTGGAATTATGGGAGTTCATTATGTGTATAAAAAACATAAATTTACCTCAAATGAATGGATATTTATACGCCAGAAAATAGGTGCTATAGGTAATCTTATGAGTAACTATTTAACTAATAAAAAAATACAATAATGGATTTTGTTAAATTAATTTCGTATTTGTTTCATTCAAGAACACAAACACATATATTTCACCTTCAAACTACATCATTCGCTGAACATATGGCTTTAAATGCCTACTATGATGATATTATACCTTTAATTGATGGTTTGGTAGAATCATATCAAGGTAAATATGGTATATTAACTGGTTATTCTAATTTCAATTTAATGGAATATAAAGGTAATAATCAAACTATAGCTTATTTAGAGACACTATGTGAAGCCATTTACCAAGTTCATGAAACAATTGAAGATAGTTACATTCAGAATCAATTAGATACAATGACTGAATTAGTTAAATCAACTATCTATAAATTAAAAAACTTAAATTAACATGGCTTTAAAATATAAATTAGTTAAAGAAACAACCTCCCAAAAACTCACCCCAGAAGATTTAAGAACTGCGGCTAAAATTATAGGTCCGTATGTTATGAAAGATATAATGAAAGGAGAGTTAAACTATCAAGATTATGAGGAATTAGAAAAAGAATTAGGAAATGCTGGTATTGATCAAGATAAGGTAAATCAAATTCTTGATATGTGGGCAGAACGCTCTAGATTTATTGGTGTAAATGAAAATGAAAAGAAAGTAGATCCTATTCATACTAGTATGCAAAAACTTTTAGCTTACTTTAGACAAGCATATGAGGAATCAGGTGATGTACCTAAACTTGATCCTAACGCTAAAAATACTTTCAAAACAAAAGTTAATGAAATTGTTAAAAAAGTATTAAAACAAAAATTAGCTCAAAAATAAAATATCCAATATTTATCATAAAATAATGAATAAAAAATTACACCAATTAATCTCTCAGCTAGTTAAAGAAGAGCTTTCACTTTATGAAAAGAAAGCTAAAAAAGAAGAACCAGCTGAAGATATTGATATCAATATAGAAGAACCAATTGAACCTTCAACTGAACAACCTCCAATGGATGATCTAGGCGCAGAAACACCAGACATGGATATGGGAGGTGGAAGCTCAGTTGACAAACGAATAGGTCAAGGTTTACAAATGGCTTTAGACGCTGCTAAAGAATTACCAGCAAGCGAGAATAAAGATAAATTAGTTAGACAGATCGGAAATACTGCTCTATTCTTCCTTAAGAGTCAAATCCAAAGTGGAACAGAGCAAGTTTAATATATATTAACCCAAATCAATAAAATCTATGAACAGTCAAGAGTTATTTGAACAAATGCAAGGTTTATGGGAAGAGTTTTCAACTGAACACTTTAAGGCTTCTAAAGCAGCTCATGGTAGAGCTCGCAAAGCAGCTGGTGAGTTAAAGAAGTTAGTGACCGAATACCGTAAGGCTTCTGTCTCTGAAGACAAAGCCAAGTAATTGAACCGCAATAAGTTATAAGGGGGTATATCCCCCTTATTTCTTATTTAAAATGTAAGATTATGCCCTACGAAAGAAAAGGTAAATGTATATATAATAAAGAAACAGGCGAAAGAAAAGGCTGTTCTACTTCTGTAGGTAAAGCTAAATCTTACATGAGAGCTTTATACGCTGTTGAAAATGGTACTATCAAAGAAGAGTCAGACAAATTATCTCAAGCTATATCAGATAGAGCTGAAGATATTTATCAAGCGATGACATCTACAGCACTTGAAAAAGCTATTGATAGATACGGAGCAGATGCTGAAGATGTACTTCGTGGTAGAGCAGTAAATGTTGCTAAAAATCAAATTAAGATGAAAAACACAGATCGGTTAAAAGAAATTATTAAGAAAAAATTAATGGTCCCACCTGTTGAGGAAAAATTTTCTAAAGAGTATGATGATAATCCTGCTTTAAAAGGTGGCCAAAAGAAATTACCTGATGAATTGCAAGCTTCTATCATTAAAAAATCAATGAAAGAAGAACTTGACTATGAGGGCGAAATGGCTAAATCTGAACTTCGTAGAATCATCCAAAATGCTCAAGAATTAATGAGTTCTTTAGATGATGATACTCAATTAGAAGCTTGGGTGCAAAGCAAAATCACTAAAGCAGCTGACTACTTAAATTCAGTAACACAATATTTAGGTTATCAAAATACCAAGCAAGGCCCAACAGATGAAAAATTAGAATATACTATAGATTAACATGGCTAGTAAACAAGAATTAATAGATAAAATTCAAACTATAGCTAGACGTGTTTACACAGCTAAAGTAAAAAAGGGTGCTTTAGGCATCACTCCTGATGATGTTAATTTTGATAAAGAAACATTTCCTATTTTATCCAAATTTTCTTCATTAAAACAAGTTATAATTAATTTACTAACAGATCAATATGAATCATTCATATCTGACATACATTGGGTAGCTCCACGCCCTACAACTTTTAAAATTATTTTAGCTAACAAGCAGTTCTTTTATTTAATATACACTGATCGTTCTTGGATAGTTAAAGTAGAAGGTAAAAAATATTACTTATTAAATATAGCTGAAGAAGAAAGAGCAACTGAATCTATAGCTAGAGTATTAATGTATGGTAATAAAGCAGAACCTGAAAAAGATCTTACAGCTTCTGTCCCTCCAGGTAATGAAGAAACTCCAACTGAAGAAACACCTCCACCTAGTGAAGAAATACCCCCAGCTGGAGAGGAAGTACCTGAAGAATTACCAGCTTAAACATTAATAATATTATGAAAAGATCCCAACTAGAACAACTAATTAGAGAAACTACTCAAGAAAAACTTCAAGGGAGTTTTAATGTAAAAACATTTGTTGATATTGGAGTAGCATCTAATATAGCTAATAAGGCTGGTCAAGCTATAAATAAGCTTAAGACAGCTAAAGCAGGTTTAAGTGATGTTAATTTAGATAGAGATGAAAAAGAAGCTTTAGCTAAAGTTTTTGTAACTTTATTAAAAAATGATGACCCTTCTAAATTAAATGCTGTTTTTGGTAATATTAAAAGTTTTACTGTTAAACAAATAGATAAAGGATAAATTACAAAATTATGAAAGTATCTGAATTAAAACAACTTATCAAAGAAGAAATTAATAACATCTTAAAAGAAGTAAATCCACCTGAGAAAGTTCAAGGAAGTGCTGATTTTTCTAAGGTAGCTTCTGGATTAAACATTGGACTTAAAGATCTTATAGCTGTTATAAACTATGTTAAACAAGGGACTACATTAAATCCTAAACAAAATAAAATATTAGCTGATTTAATGATTAATCTTATAAAAACAGGTAATGACTCTTTAGTACAAGACTTTGCTAACCAAGTGAAAAAACTTGAAGTGAAATAATATGGATTTAATATCAAAATTTTTAAATAAAATATCTTATAAATTTTCTAAAGGATATCCTGACATGAATAATGAACAGGATATTTCTTTGCTTGAAAATTTAATAAGTGAAGTACTAGGAGAAGATATAAAGTTAGATGAAGCTAAAAAACCATATGAAAACTTATCTAACACTGCTAAAGAAACAGCAGAAGATATAATGAAAGCTCTTAATCTAACTAAAGATAATATTAAATCTTCATCTAAAGATAGAATTATTGTATTATCTGATATACCTAGGTCTGAAGTATTTAAAGCATTAGAAAAATTAGGTTACAAAAAAGACACAAATATACCTGGCTCTTCAGCTGGAGGATATATATCACCTAATGGAACTCAAATTATTTCTAAATCTGAATCATTAACTAAAGTTGGTGGAGCAGGTATAGAAAATGAAAATATATTTGTAGATAATATCAACAGATGTATTGATAAGAGTGATAATAATGAAATTACAGTTATCATAACAGGTGGTTCTAAAACATTAACTTATAAAAGAGTTACAAAAGCTAAAAACATAGGTAAAGAAGGAGAAAGTAAAGGATGGAAAGGTGATGCTTTGCTTGATACTACATCAGGCACTAAGTCTATTTCTATTAAAAAAGATGGCCCATTTAGATGGGAAAGTGCTATGGGTAGGTATAAAGATTTATATGATACTTTCATGGAAAAAGCATTTAATAAAAAAATTCCTAATCTAGAACTCACTCCAGATCCTGAAAACCCTAAGGTTCTTCAGATGATGAATCCTAAAACTAACACTCCTTATGGTCGTATTTTTATAACAGATGTCCCTAGTTTAAATGATCAACTAGAAGACTTAGTTTTTGGTAAAGATAAAGCTATTGTTATTCAAAAAACATTCACAGACAATGATTTCATGTTTAACGCAGATAAAGATATTTTAACTGTTAATGTTACTAAAATTATAACTTCTGTTGATGAAATAGAAGAAAATGATAAACCTGTATTAGAATTTGAAAGAAATGCCTCTAAAGCTACCCAAACTAGTGGATATAGAGGTAGAGGTATAATATTAAGAATATCTCCTCAAGAACGCATGACATCAGCTTCATCAAGAGCTAATAATCTTAAATTAACATATAATCAAGCAGTATCATGAAACAACGTCTTATAGAAATAATTAAAAAAGCATTAACAGAACAACCCAAAAAGAAAAAATGTAATTGTGGTTGTAACACATGTACTGTTGCTCCTTCATTAAATGAGTCCAAACAATATGAGATGCCTATCTCAGAAAACATGAGATATCATCTAGATAATAAAATTCAAATTCATGATAATATGTTTAGACCAGGTTCAAAATCTCATATTGAATTAATTCATGAAGCTCGTTTATTATGGAAAAAAGGAATTATTGAATTAAAAGAAACTGATAAACATTTATTTGAAAACACTGATTTAGGTCGTTTTGGAATATATGAAGGTGAAGTAGTTCCACTTGATTATCCAATGATGGAAATTGAAAATATCCCAGGTGGTTTAGCTAAAAACAAATCATTAGAAGATATAGCTAAACATCATAATATTGATGTAAACACTGTTAAAAAACAACTTGAAAAAGGTATTAAAACTGAGCTAGAACATACTTCTAATAAAAATATAGCTAAAGAAATTGCTATGGATCATATATATGAAGATCCAAAATATTATGATAAGTTAAAAAAGATTGAAGAAGTAGAATTAGAAGAAGAAAAGAAACAACCTGCTTTAGGTAAACCAAAACGTGGTGGTTCTAAAAAGTTTTATGTTTATGTTAAAGACCCTAAAACCAAGCGTATTAAAAAAGTATCATTTGGTATGGCAGGTGGTGGATTAAGAGCAAAACTTAATAATTCAAAAGCTAGATCAGCATTCTCTAAACGTCATAATTGCCCGCAAAAGAAAGATAGAACTAAAGCTTCATATTGGAGTTGTAGATTGCCTCGTTATGCGAAACTATTAGGATTTAAAACAACATTCTCAGGATACTGGTAATATGAAACTAACACACATACTCCTTCAACTTCTTTTAGAAAAAAAAGAAGACCGCTGTAAACGTATTGCTGATCGCAAATATGATAAACCATCTGCTTATAAATCAGGTGCTATTGTTAGATGTCGTCAAGGTAAAATCTGGAAAGATTTAAAAGAAGAAGATTTAAATGAAGATGAATCACTTCATAAATGGTTTAAACGTAAAGGAGCACCTGGTAAAGAAGGCGGTTGGGTAGATTGTAATACTTGTAGAGATGGTAAATGTAAGCCATGTGGTAGAAAAGAAGGAGAAAAGCGCGCTAAATATCCTTCATGTCGTCCTACACCTGCTCAATGTAAAACTAAGGGTAAAGGCAAAAAATGGGGTAAAACAAAATGATTAAATTAACAGAAATATTAAAAGAGTACACACTTAATACTACTTTAAATCCTAATGTTTGGGTTAATGGAAAAATTAAACCTAAATTATTAGACGCTTTAATTAAAATAGCTCAAACTTTTTATAAAGATCTTGATATAACAGCCCCATTAAAAGACATTATTTTAACAGGCAGTTCTGCTAATTATAATTGGACTAAATATAGTGATATAGACCTCCATTTACTTATTGATTTTTCTAACCTAAATGACCCAGACATATCTAAAAAATATTTTGACAGTAAAAAAACTGAGTTTAATGAAAAATATAATTTAAAATATAAAACTCAACCAATTGAAGTTTATGTTCAAGATATTAATGAACCACACGCTGCTTTAGGTGTGTATTCTTTATTAGATCAAAATTGGATAAAAAAACCAAAACGAGAAGACATAAATATATCTGACTCTGAAATTGATAAAAAAGCTCAACCTTTAATAGATAAAATTAATGATTTATTAAATAATCCATCCACTACCTCCCAAGATATTAAGCAATTAAAAACTAAAATTAAACAATTTAGGCAAAATGGATTAGAAGATAAAGGTGAATATTCATTAGAAAATTTAGCTTTTAAAAAGTTAAGAAATGAAGGTTACTTAGAAAAATTAAAAGATTTAGAAAAAAATACTATTGTTAAATCATTTGGTTTAAAATAAAATATTTATAAAAGAACACTAAAATTCTTATATAGTGAATAATATTTACAAATTTATAATACACATTGTCTACAATTTGTTTCCTCTTAATGAGTACTCAGAAGGTGAAATGAGAAACCTAATGGCTAAATTTAAAGAAGAAGCAGATGACTTAAATATCCAGGTTTCAGATGAACAGCTAAAATCATATATTAATCGTTTTGATGCATTAAAAAATTCACCTAAGATCACTGAAAAAGATTTACGTAAGTATTCTTTATCTCAACTAATAAAATTAGTCTCTAAATCAGCAGGCGCTGAAGCCCCAGAAGAAATAGATATAACACCAGATGTTGTTTATAATAATGATAATGATACTATTGTAATATATAACGGTAGTAAAGAAGGTAACTGTATTAATTTTGGTCGAGGTGAACAGTGGTGTATAACTAGAGGTTCTTACGGTAATTATCGCTATAGTAAAGATAGAGGTTACCCTACATTTTACCTAGCTAAAAACACTAATTTACCTGACTCAGATAAATTAAGTTTTGTTGCTATACAAGTTAGAGATACCCCAGATGAAAGTAAAAGATATGTTTATACTAACAGAGTAAATTCTCCGTATGAGTCTGACCCAATGGATTTTAGTAAATTATTATCTGAAGTTCCTTGGTTGCGAGAAATACCTAATATTAAAAATATATTAAAGTATATTCCTTTATCAACATCTGAAAAAGCAACCCAACTTTACACATCTAACCCTATTTCAGTTAGAGAATGGTCACAACTTCCATTTGAAACTAAAAAACAGTATTTAGTAGTTAGAAAAGGTAAAAATTTATTTAGTGATATTTCTAATGGAGAGTTTGTAAGTAAATATCTTCCTGAATATCCACAATTAGCTACTTTTATATCTATTAATAGTGGTATTATTGATAATGAAATTCTATTAAAATATTTAGGGATATTCTCAAATCAAGATAGAAAATCTATCATAGCCAACATGAGAGATTTAGTTAGTATTCCAACTTATTTAACTAGAGATACTTTTTCATTTGATGTTAAAAAATTATTAGTTAAATTAAATAAATGGGATCTCAAAGCTGATCAAAGAATATATGTCACTAAAGATGATAAAGCTATTGTTTTAATAAATGATGTTGATAGTGATATTAAAGTTGGAGTATATACAGAAGATGCTGACTACCCTAACATTAAACTTAATAAACGAACCTCACGATTCCTTACTGATTATCCTGAACTAGATAAAATACCTTTTAAAACTTTAATAAAACTAGTATCAAGTGAAGCTCTAGATAAATCATTATTAGATAAAGTCATAGAAAAATCTAAAGAAGACCCAGACTCTGGTTTTATTGTTAAAGATGTAGAAGATGGACAGATATTAATTGATACTAATTCATTTACATCCTTTAAAATAAAAGATGATAAAGTATCACCTATACCTTTTACTAGTGAAGAAGTACAAAATGTTTTAAATTCTGAAACAAGTAATACTTCTCTTCAAAGTAGCGCTTTAAATCTTTTGAAATCTAATGAGATATCAAAACTGATAGAGAAAGAAACATTTCAAGATTTAATAAGTTCTATTCCTGTAAGTCAAAGAAAAATTGATATGGATGGAACACAAAAAACAGTTATAGTAGTACCTAATAAGTCTATATTAATTGTTGATAATGAACCTTTAACTGTTGGTAGAGCAACAGGTTTTAGTATTGCACCATCTAATTCTAGTTGGAGAACTAAACAAACTAGATATTATTTTCTTGATGAAGAAGATGTACTTCGAGCTTATTTTGAATTTCTTCGTGGAGAAAATATAGGATATGATGATCGAAGTTTATTAGCTCTTCTTAACTCATCATGGAGAGGCCAAGATAAGAAAAATATTATTGGATCTAATCCTCCAATGACTGACAATAGTATTTACAAACCATTAGTTGTAGATGATAATTATTTACTATTGAATAAAAACGATTCAAGACAAAGTAAAGTTGTATCTTCTAGAACCGGAAAGTTAATCAATGCTAATGTTCCACCTCGTGTTGCCGCTCAATATTTAGGAACCCCAGTAGCTGCTCAACAACAACCAGCTGGAGAAGCACCTCGTAGAAGAGGAAGACCAGCTAGAGGCACCGCTCAACCAGCAGCTGCTCCTGCTCAAGGTGAAGCAAATCGAGATATTGTTGCTTATTTGGACGCGAATGGATTAATAAATGGAATTAATTCTTTACCTACAAATGTTAAAAACAGATTTTTAATTAATGGTGTTGTAACATCAATACGTGATGATAGAGGAGTCACTCGTAGAAATAATGCTTTAAGAGGAAGAGGAAGGGTGATGGGAGTTATATCTGCTGGGCAAAGTAAATTATATATTATACGCTTAAATAGCGGAACTACAATAGGATCAATAGCTACTCAACCTGATGGGCAACACTTTATAATAACCTCTAATTCCTCCTTCAGAATACCTAATGCTGCAGCTTTTATGGATCAATTGCAAGCTCGTAATTTAAGTGAAAATGCTAAAGCAATAGTAGCATTACATGCTGAAGCAAGACCGCAAGATATAGAAGAAATTAAATATTTATTAAAAAACAAAAAACATGAAAATCAGCGATCTTAGAAAAATTATTAAAGAAGAAATAGAAAAAGCATTAGCTGAAGCTCCTCAACCTCAAATTGCTGAGCCTGAAACTGACACTGATATTGAGACTAAACCTTCTACTCCTACAAGACGTAGAACTATTTCTCCTGAAGAACCTATTGAAGAACCAGCTAAAGCCATAGCTAAAAAAATAGCTCAAAGATTTAAACAAGGTAATAAATAATGGCTCAATATAATGACATATTTAGTCCTGAAACCTTAGCTAAACTAAACGCTAAGTCAGCTGAAAGTGCTCAAATTTTACTTGGAAACAATAGTATTATGAGTATAATGATGTCATCTCAGGCATTATTAAATGATATTATCAAAGCCGAAGCCCCATATAAAGGTCGTTTAGAAAACTTAGCAATTAGTATTGTTAAAGACATGTATCCTATTCTTAACCAAGAAAATATAGATGTTGATGCTAAAATTGTTGGTTTATCTGATGTTAGAGCTTCATTAGATGAAGCTACACCTGGAGAAAAACGTCGTCGTGTTATTAACGCTATTACACAAGGTGCTTCTGTTAAAAGTTTAAACGAATTTTTCCGTATTTTTAAGTCTCATATTGATGAGATTAATCCTGGTTTATATGAAAAATATAACCAAATTATGAATAATACATTTGGTATATATGATAATGATGATGCTATTGCTATGATGTTAGCATCAGTAGCTAGTGGTCAAAAATTAGCAGGTGGATCTTCTAAAATTGTTATTTCTGAAGCATTAGGAATTAGAGCTCGTGCTATTTGTTTTCCAATGTTGGTTCATGAATTAATTAAAGGTTATTATGGGATACTAGGACAAAGAGGTGTTAAAGGCGATAAAGAAACCAGACAAGCCATTGTTACTAAAGTTGATAAATTAGAAAATGAACCAGAAGATATTCGTTATGGTAAATTCATATATTCAGCTATTAACAATATTTTTTTAGCATTTGCTGATACTGATGATAAACGAGTTCAATCATTTTTCTTTCAAGACATATATGATTTAGGTGATGATGAATTCTTTTCATTTGTAGAAAACGCTGTTAATGAAAATCTTACTCCTGAACAAATAGACTGGGTCCAAACAACCATTGAAAACATCATCTCAGACCTAAGAGCTGATGATTACGAGTCTACAGGTTTAACAGAAGAAAAACTTCCATATAAGGATCTTAAAGTAACAGATGAATATATTATTCGTGAGTTTGACGCTAATATAGATCCTATTGAGTTAAAATGGCATCGTGATAAAGAAAACCGTATTGTAGAGATTATAGGTAAAACTGATTGGAAAATCCAATTAGAAAACCAATTACCTACTTCAATAAATAAACCTATTGAAATTCCAAAAGGTGAGTGGCATCGTTTAATTAAAGGAAATGGTACCTTAACTTTAAAAATACTTAAAGAAGAATCTATCCAATATAACATTGAAGGTATACTTCATACTAATACTGAAGAACGCCCTCAAAAAGACATGATGTCTGACATTAGATCATTACCTGGTGTGACTATTGTATCATCTAAAGATTTAAACCCTAATGACTCTGCTTTTAGTAATTCTAATTATTATACTATTTTGAAAATAAAAATAGACCCACACCCGTATTCAGCTGGATTTAAAGATGAAGATTTACAAAAGTTATTAGTTGATATTAGAGCTATTAAAGGTGTTAGAAATTTTAGACTAAATAAAGCTGTTGAGAAGAAAACAGTTTAATATATATTTATAAACAACAAAAACAAAATAAAATAAAATGAAATTAGAAAATTTACGTTCCCTTATTAGAGAATCAATTAACGAATATATCAAAGAAATTGACGAAGCAGCTGAAACAGCAGCTATGGAAGCTCGTGTTGCTAAATGTGATGAGGCTATCCAAATGCGTGAAGAAAAATTAGCTCGTCTTGAATCTTTAGAAGAAGTAAAAGATATGGTTGATGAAGCTAAAGTAGAAAGTATTAAAAAAGAAATCAAAGAACTTCAAAAAGCCAAAGCTAAATTTGAAAAAGCTAAAGAAAAAAGAGCTGCTAAATTATCTGGTAAAAAAGATAAAAAAGATGAAGTAGTAACTGACGCTAAAGTTGAAGAAGCTGATGTAACTGAGAAAATGGAAGTTAAAGATGAAGGAATGCAAGAAGAGGCTTTAAATGAATCTTTCCTTAAAATGCAAAAATTAGCTGGTGTAATTACTGAGAATCAATATCGTGAAAAAGCCACCCAATTAAATGAAAATCTTCCAATAGGTAAAAGTGAATTAGGTCAAAAGATGGCTAATACTTTAAATATTTTAATATCTAAAATGGATAGACCTGATTTAGAATCAAAAGCTAGAGCTTTAGCTGGTCAACTTATATCATTAGCTGACGAGTCTCAAGCTTAATTTATAGACCGATTCATAGCCGGTCGCTTTAACTAAAAACTAATGGAGCTGTGGCCCAATCATTTGATTGGGCCCTTTCTATGCTTAATTTGGCTCTAAAAAATAAGTTATTATATTAATATCATATGGAAAAGAAAATAGTAATTATAGGCGCAGGAGTAGCTGGTGTAAATGCAGCTACCAAATTAGTTGATAATGGTTATCCTGGTAACTTAATCACCATTATAGACAAAGGTAATGACCCACATAACCGCTTACCTGAAGAAGTAATGACAGGTATGTTAGGTGCTGGTGGTTGGAGTGATGGTAAATTAACATACCATACTGCAATTGGAGGTGTATTATCAAAATATTGTGGTGAAAAGAAAGCAATGGAATTGATGGATCAAGTTATTAATAACTTCAGACGTTTTCATCCTAAACCAGAAGAAATCTTTTGTTCTGACCCACAAGCAGAACCTGACTTTATTAAACCATATTTTGGATTACGCTTATTTCCAGTATGGCATATTGGTTCAAATTATTTACATGAAATTGCTAAAACATGGTATCAATATTTGTTAGATAAAGGTGTAAAGTTTTTATGGAATGCTGAAGTAGTAGAAATTGATTTTAAAAACAATAAAGTATTTTATGCCGATACAGATGCACATACAATAGAATATAATGAACTTATTTTTGCTGTAGGCAAATCAGGTATTGATTTCGCTCAATCGTTATCAAACAAATATACATTGCCTACAGAACCAAAGTCAGTACAAATTGGAGTACGTTTTGAAGCACCACAAAAATACTTCCAAAAACTAATTGATATTAGCTATGATTTTAAACTATATCAGAAGTTTGATAATATATCGTTAAGATCATTTTGTACTAATAATAACGCGGCTTACGTTGCAGTAGAAGAAACATATGGTGATATTACTTATAATGGTCATGCTAAGAAAGGTGAGGAATTTAGAAATGATATGACCAATTTTGGTATTTTGATGGAAATCAAAGGCATTGATAATCCATTTGAATGGTCAAGGGATGTAGTGAATAAATTACAAATTAATAGAAAAGGATTATATTACTCACCTAACCAAACTCGCAAACCAGGACTAACATCTGAAGGTACTACAGTATCAGCCCATCAAGTAGATGATTATTCATTAGATGATATTAGAGAAGCAATGGGTGGTTATTTTTCATATGTTGAGACATTTATTGAACAAATGAATGAAGTGTTTCAATTTGGTGATAATTGGGGAATGTATATTCCTGAAGTAAAGTATTTGTCTCCTGAACCATTAGTTCGTTATGATGATTTGTCATTAAGTGAATTCCCAGATGTACACTTTGTAGGTGATGCTTTATCTGCTCGTGGTATTACAGTTAGTGGAGCACAAGGAATATATGTAGCTGAATATTTATTACTAAACAATATTAATGGCTAAAATAGTACTCTTAAGTTGCACCAAATCTAAACTAGATAAATCTGCCCCAGCCCAGGAATTGTATTCTGCCTCTCCAATGTTCCAAAAAACGTTAGCGTACGGCAAATCTCTTAAGCCAGATAAAATGTATATTTTATCAGCTAAGCATCATCTAGTACCATTAACTAAAGAGTTAGCTCCATATGATAAGACTCTTAAAGACATGCCTAAAGATGAAAAAGATGCTTGGGGAGAAGAGACATTAAAACAAATGAAATCAGTTGGTATTAATCCACAAAATGATAAGTTCATATTCCTTACAGGTAGTGAATATATGAAGCCATTAACTAAACATATTCCTGAAGAGAATATAGAAAAACCTATGGAAGGAAGACGTATGGGTGAAAGATTAAAATGGTTAAACCAACAGATTAAAAACATTAAAGAAGCTATACATAAATTTAAGAAACTTATTTATGAAATATTCAAGAAATAAATTAAACGAACATATTAGATTATACCTTAATGATTTGGAAGATTATGGGGATCATCATGATTTAGTATTAGCTGAGACTACTCTTGATTCATTTAGACGATTATTAGTTGAATCACACACTGATGTACCTTCACTTCTTCGTGAGTCAATCAACACAGCTAAACCAGGGCAACGTGAAGTTTTTAAAGACTTCTTAGAATATTTGGAAAACATTTAACCACTTATTTGGCTTCGTGGGAAAAAGATGTTATATTTAGATATAAATAAATAACATGGAAGAAAAAAAGTATAAATTAGATCCAACATTGGAAACCAAAAAGTACACATCAACAGACGGTACAATTCGTTACATGAAAGATGGAAAATTACATAACTGGGAAGGACCAGCTGTGATCCATCCAAATGGTAAAAAGGAATATTATATTAATGGTTTCCAACATGACAAAGACAGTCACCATAAAGCAAAACGTGATGGAGTTGGATTACCTTGGTTTAAGAGTAGTGTGGGTAAAGGATCACGATCATAAAAATTAAAATACTTCAAATTAGGCTTGCGAATGCAAGCCTTTTTTATTATATTACTAATATGAAAATAGGATTTACTGGAACAATGAGTGTTGGCAAATCAACACTAGTACATGCTTTAAAAGAATTACCTGAATTTAAAGATTATTTCTTTGCTACTGAACGTAGTAAATACTTACGTGATTTAGGTATTCCATTAAACACTGATAGTACATTAAAAGGT
>Ga0222712_10000581_pt1 | contig 47525 bp, 53 predicted proteins | sample C33_657DmetaG_FD_165043 | JGI IMG/M metagenome (GOLD analysis project Ga0222712, IMG submission 165043) | Estuarine water microbial communities from San Francisco Bay, California, United States - C33_657D | ecosystem: Environmental > Aquatic > Marine > Unclassified | place: USA: California... | reverse complement strand
TGGCGGTGGCGGTACACGACATGATGGTAACCAACCCGGAGGAGAGCTTGGTAGAGCTGGTGGTTCTGGTGGCGGTGGTGGTGGTAATGACGGAACTACAAACACCGGTGGTTCTGGTAACACCCCATCAACAACACCAAGTCAAGGAACAGGCGGTGGTCTTGGTAGTTCTGGAGGTGTATTAGCGGCTGGCGGTGGTGGTGGCGGCGGCGGCGCTTCTGGTGTTTCTGGATTTAATGCCAACGGGTCTACAGGAGCTGGAGGTAATGGAGGTAGTGGAACAGTGTCATCTATTACTGGCTCGGGAGTTACTTATGCTGGCGGAGGTGGCGGCGGCACGTATTTAGGACGCACTGTTGGTGTTGGTGGTTCTGGAGGTGGTGGTAATGGTGCACAAGACGTTACACCAGCTGCAGGCATTGGCACAGATGGTTTAGGCGGAGGCGGTGGTGGCGGTGGAGCAAACGCTGGTGCTGGTGGTCGTGGTGGTTCTGGAGTTTGCGTTATTAGATATGCAGATACATTCCCAGCTGCAACAGCAGTCACTGGTAATCCATCAATTACTGTGTCTGGTGGTTGGAGAGTTTATCAATGGACTTCTTCAGGATCAATTACATTCTAAGGAGTAGTTAATGTCATTATTTGCAAAAGTAGAAAATGGTATTGTTGTTAATGTGATAGTTGCTTCACAGGAAGTTATAGACTCTGGCGCATTTGGAACTGGATGGATTGAAACATGGGCTGATACTACTACTAATAATCCAAGAAAAAATTATGCAGGTGTTGGATACACTTACGATGAAAACCTAAATGCATTTATCCCTCCACAACCATATCCTAGTTGGATTTTAGATAACAATTGCCAATGGAAATCTCCAGTACCTTTTCCAGAAAATGCTTCTATTGATGAATATTATAATTGGGATGAGCCTACCCTTTCATGGAAAAAATTAGCATAATCTTTATAATAAATATAGCATAAAGGCTAAAACATGACCATTAATAGAAATCTATCGTTATTTGCGACGAGCGCTAGCGCAACTGGTGCTGTAATTAAACGAGTTGTTGCTCTTGCAAACTCTACGACTATAACCATTAATGCTGATACTACTGATCTAGCCACGCAAGTAAATACACAAGCGACAGGAACTTTAACTATTGCAGCACCTACCGGTTCTCCAGTAGATGGTCAGCAAGTAATGTTACGTTTAACGAGTACTAATGCACAAACATTCAGTTGGAATGCAGCGTTTGCTGGTTCAACAGATCAAGCACTTCCTACAGTTTCTACTGCAGGTAAAACAGATTATATGGGGTTTGTTTATAGTACTACTTCATCTAAATGGCATTTAATTGCTAAAAACTTTGGATTCTAAATATGCCAGTTGTTTATTCAACCGCAGTTAAAAATAGTCGAATGACTATTGTCCGTGATGCAATTGATGCAGGCAGTGCTGGCGGAACTTTAGAAATTGGTACTACTGGTATGGCTTCTGTACTAGCTGTTATACCTCTTGCTGATCCTTGTGGTTCGGTGTCATCAGGTATACTAACATTTACAATGCCGCAATCTGACACTGCTGCTAATGCTACAGGCACTGCTGCTGAGGCACGTGTTAAGGATAGCACCGGCACCATTGTTTTATCGGGTCTTACTGTTGGCACATCTGGCGCCAACATCAATCTTTCAAGTGTTAGCATAAATACAAATGACATAGTTATTATTAATAGTGCAACTATTACTCACGGTTAACACGAACATATTGGAGTTATTAAAATGAAAGCTTACACTATTAATAAACCTGCATACAGAACACTTTTTGTTCCTGGTGGAATAGCTATTGAATTCGATGTTGTTATTACTGACATCGAATCTGGACTACAGGACAAAATAATCAAGCAACTACTTTTAACAACTGATACTGCAATTCCTTTTGATCAAATTCAACATGCTGCTATGATAAAAATGTCTGAATACGAACAAACACTAGTAATGCAGGAGTAATTATGGCTGTTTTTTGGGTAGATCCATACATTAATGCGCCGATTGGTGGGATACATGGAACGCTTGACGGTACTACACGTAACGGAACGTACAGCTATCCATTCTCGTTAGATGACATTTTTCCAACAAATTGGTCGACGAGTACTTCTATTACGGCTATTAATGGTATTGCTATTGCTAACGACGACGAACTCAGGTTAAAAGGTCTTCCACTAATGGACTTTATGTTGGATGCTGGTAATAACTACTATATGACCAACTATAACACAGTTCGACGAAATACATATAATGCAGCAATTACCACTGAGTTTACAGGTACCAACAATTGCTGCGTCATGGCAGTTATCAATCAGTCTAATACGCTTAATAACTGTATAGCATTATCAAACTGCGCTCACACAACTGATGCTTCAACGTATAATATATTAAGCACATATACTCAAAGTCCTATGACTGGAATATTTTCAGCACAATATAGGCTTGCAGCAAACGCAAATTTTCAAGTCTACTTAGTAAAAAAACAATACTATATTACTGCTGCTGCCCTTTTAGGGGCTAATCAAACTCAGTATTTTTGTCCTATTAATAGAGGTATAACAATAACCGATGGCTGGACGAGCGAAACTGTTAGAGATGGTGTAAACATTCTTTGCTTCGGCACAACAAACGCCAATTATAGACTGCTAGATTTTAATGTCGGCACCTCCGGCGCCTCTATCGCTTCGGATACACTTTATGATATGCCTAACACAAGTTTAGTGATTTATAATAGTACTGGCGGCCAAGCCGGACTCGCAGTACTTCCTAGATTTTGGTCTTGTAGTAAACTTGCATCAAGTGGTGGTATTAATTTTGGTAATACAAAAACACAAAAGTGGGGAAATATTTTTGTAATTGATTATGGATATGGCGATTCGGTATTTAGATTCTGGGAGAACAGAGCTCTAACAGATTATGATGACGCAAGTTGTAATAATTTCGAAATTAACACGATTGGCACCTACCTCACAAGATGGTCATCAGGTTACAGAGGTAAAAATGTAACTGGAACTATTAGAAATCACGTTGCATATCAGATATACGCTTATAACAACAACATATATGATGCCTCACCTCAAACACGTACAATGAAATATGGTTCAATGTGTTCATATACCGGCGATACGAACGTTGGATGGCTGTATTTCACCAATTCCATAAACTCATTAACCATAGAAATTCTTTCCAATTCAACAATATTTGCTGCGAACCAAGGCCCCGGTAATTTTTTGAACTATACAGCTTCATCTGGTAGTGGTCCAACTTTTGTATTTGGAACAAATATTCAAGCACGTTTAACAGCAACTACTCTTGGACCAAATGTAACCTCTATAGCGTCCACCGCTAGTGGTCCATTCGTACTAAAAGGACTCACTGATACAAAAAATGCGTATAATGGGTCAATAAATATGAATACTTCTGCTGCACCTGCTTTCTATGAGGTTGATGGCGTAGGGTTTATAAACACTACTATGAATATGCACACAGCTACTAACAGTTATGGTGCATTAAATACTCTTGGTGTTGACTATAAAAACACAAATCACAACATATATACTAACTATTCTAATAGTTTGACTTCAAGCAGCAGTCTGCCTACTGTTAACAATAACTATCATTTTTCAACAAACACCTATGATCATACTCCAATCGGAGTAATCGCGCCAAGTAATCGTAATGGCACATGGAATCATGGTATTATTTACTATAATGATTCAGCAAAAGCCGGAGCTCTTTGCTTTCAATCAAATGGTTATGGCACAACATATATTTATCAAAAAGCTTTTGAAGTTGAAATTCCGTTCTATACTACACAATCTGTAAGAATAGATTTTGACCTAGAAACTTCTGCTAATTGGAATTCAAATATCTCAGTTTTTGTTTTTTATAGAGGTAGTACTTCAATTAGTGTTCAGACACTATATAATAGTAGTAGTGCCGTAACAACACAAACAACTTATTCGACTACTATTTCCAATGGTAACATGTCGTCAACCAAATTTCGTCATATGTTAGTAAGAGTACAATTTACAAATGGTGATACATATACTAAAAAGTTTTGGGTTCATGATATCAGGGCAGTGCTTGTATGAACAGTAACTTAGTTGTTGGTGGCGTTGGCTTTGCCCCCGGTGGGCTTACTGTAGGCGGTATTGAGTTTACTGACTCTGGCTTTGTTGCCCCGCCGCCTAGTATTACAGGAACTTTGATTGTCACCGAAACGCAAGATATTGCCAGTGCGTCAGGTACGGTAACTGCTGCAGTAGGCACAGCACTTAGTAGTTTTTTCATGTTTTTCTAAATACATATAAATAATTATAGATCTACATTAAAGTGAAGAATCAAGTAATGCCGAGTTCAAAGTAAAGGAGAACGAAGATGGCAATCAAAATATCAGGTACGACTGTCATAGACGACAGCCGCGTACTTAAAAACATCCTTCAAGGATCTGTAAGTTCAAGCATTATCGTATCAACAGGTGGTACGATTGACTGCGATCAGGGCATATTTTTCAGAGCAACGATAAGTTCGTCCACAACCTTTTCCTTCACTAACGTTCCGGCAACATCTGCTTATACATGCGTGTTAGAAATAACTCATAGCGGAGGCACTATTGCATGGCCAAACACAGTAGTGTGGCCTGGAGATGTTGCACCTACGACTACGACTGGAAAGACACACTTATTCGTGCTTATAACGGATGATGGTGGTTCTCGTTGGAGAGGCGCTTTCTTAACTAACTACACCAATTAATTATGTCATCGCTTGGAAACGCACTCCTGCTAGCTGCGGCTAGTCCGACGTCAACTATTAATCCGGCCGATGGTGATGCTATCAATTGGAAATTATCTCGCACTAGCGCGTATATTAGAAAAATAAGACCAGCCGCCACTGGTTGGTTTGTCTGTGGAGGGGGCGATACTACATTATCCGCCACTAATCAAAATCAATACTTAGCTACTACTACAGATTTTGCTCAATTTACTTCTATAACACTGCCAAGTATTACTGCAGCTCAAATTGGTTATGTATATACTGTATCTGATGTATGTTATGCTAATAACACTATAATTGCTGTGTGCGATGGTAGGGTTGATACTGTGCGTTGGGCTATATTGCTAAAAAGCACTGACAATGGATCTACATGGACAGAAATTAATTTAGGTAATTATACTCCATATGATATAGTATTTTGCGATGGTAGATGGGTAGTATCTACTAATCTTACTACTATATTTTACAGTAGTGATAATTTTGCAACCTATAGTACTATAGATAGCGTTTCAAACTCTAATTATCTTGCGGTATCTGGTACTACGGTTGTAGTTGGTCATTCAACTGGTCTTTCGACTCTTACTTTTTCGCCAAGTCCTACGCTTGTTAGTAGAACATCTATATTAACTGCACTTGGTTCTTCAACCGATGTTAGGAACGTGGTAGTAGATGCTGATACTGTTGGAGATGTTATATATGTATTGACTTCTAATGGTGCCGCAGCAATATGGGATAACTTTGCCTCTTCACAATTAATATTATCAGGCAGTTTTGGTGGATTTACTGCGTATGCTAGAATAGGTAATCGAAGAATTTTAAGTGGTGGTTTTTACGGATATACTTCTACTACTGTAGGTCCAACTAATGGCGGAGCAGCCATGACATGGACTTCTGATTCAACGTTAGCCAACTTATCTGATGCAATAGCAATTGGTAGTAATATATTTCTCGTTGGTCGACAGGGCTATATAGTTAGTGTAGCTGTTTCAGGTTCCACATACACTGCTAATAGCGTTGGTTATGGATTTGATTCTTATATTTACGCGGCATATGGAAATGGTACTTTTGTTGTAGCAAAAAGTGCCGCTAATTCAATCATAACTAGCACTGATGATGGTAAGTCGTGGAGTGCCGCTGGACAGAATAATGCTATAACTGCCACGCAATATTCCTTAAAATTTTTGAATGGTAAATTTTACATGGGCTGTGGAAGCGGTAAAATTTATTATAGTACTAATGGTAAAACGTGGACAGCAGCTACTGTAAATGGCAATTCCGGTGTTGGTTTCCACTATGATATTCTTTATATGAATAGTGGAAGATTGGTTGCTGTTGGAACATTAGCTAGTCAGGGTGGATATGCTATTTCTTACATAAGTGATGATGATGGATTGACTTGGAATAGAGGTACAAGCAATTTTCCAACGCTGCACTATGGTAGCACAAGCATAACTCTTGCGTCATTACAATACGATGGTACATACGTATACGCATATTCAAGTACTGGTAATACTGCATTTTATAGCAGTGATGGATCTACTTGGACATTACTAAGATCAGCTGACAGAACACATACAAGTATAGCAGCTAATAGCACTACAACGGTGGCAATTGGTCAAGGTATTGTACAAAAGAGTGATGGCAACACTTGGACAATTGTTGCTACTCCAAATATAGCTACTGCAAATAAAGTCGTATGGCTTTCATCTGTAAATCAATTTGTAATTCTAGGATCAAGTGGATATCTTGCAACCTTAGATAGTACTGCAACCACGCTAACTGCTTATCCTGTAACTGCGGGCAACAATACTGATATATTATATGATTCAGTTAATGGAAGATATATCGCAGTAATAGGTGGTTCTATTAGAGTTAGTACAGACTTGAGCACGTGGACAACAGTGCTTTCATCAACAAGTCTGCTGGTTTCACTTGCGTTTGTGGGAGGGTCAGCATACGTCGCAGTTGGTTCTTCTGCAACTTTATATCATAGTACTGATAATGGTAGTACTTGGACTATTGTTCCGACAATACTGTTTAATGGCGATTTCACTTCTGTAGTTTGGCATCAATCTACTTCAAAATGGTGGGCACTACTTAGTGGTGCCACTTCAACATCTATTTACGAAAGCGCGGATGGTCAAACGTGGACACTGAATGCGACGAATATAGTTCCGAATTCATCAAAGTCTCAGCTTGTAGTAAGAGATAACACACTAACAGCATTAGGCACTTCGACAAATGCTGGTGTATATTTTTACGAATACGATAATGAGATAACTGGAGGTGCTGGGCAGGGTAAATATGCATGGATAAGTCGTGGTAGTAATGAAAGTTTTACATGCAATGCAACCAATGGCACCACACGAATATTTGGTTCAAATCGAGGTGAACTATTTAAGGTCAACGAAGCAGCATCTTTCATAAACAATACGTTTTCTAAAATTTTAGTTTCAGCAGGTGCTTTGCCAGCTACGCATTACAATACTACAAATGGTATTATAACTACTGCTCCAACAAATACGTCTACGAATGGAATTCCAATAAATGATATCACGTATTGGGATGCTTCTGGTACAGGTAATGCAAATCAAAATACGTTCTACGCTGTAACAGGCGCTGTTCCATATGGTACTACTAAGAGATCTGGAATGATCGTGCAAAGTAGTGATGGAGGCGTGAGTTGGTTTAGTAAAATAGGTGCCAATGGAATTACGAGTGGATTGTATCCTTATAACATATATGGAATAGCTGCGCGGCATGGGGCGGGAGGTTCACTAGTAGCTATAGCAGATCATGGAAGACTAGTAATTCAAACCAACCTTAATAATACTAACGCAAACTTCCAACAATGGGGTTTTGGAAGATCATTTGTTGACTATAAAGACGATGGTGCTGGTATGAACGTAGCGATTGGGCTATCTCCTGATACTGCTTCAGCGTCTACATTTAGTTCAGCTAGACTAGGACAATACGGAGGATTATATTACTGTAGTTCAGTAATACAATCATCTTTATCTCCTACTATGTCTTGGACTCAAGTTGAAAGCGATACTGATAAATATACATCCTTAGCATATAGTGGTACAGTATGGGTAGCAGTTGGATTAGGAGGTATTATATCTTCTTCATCTGGAGGTGCTACTTGGACTACTCGAAGTAGTGGCACAACTAATAATTTATTTAAAGTATATTGGAGTTCTACAGCTTCTCAGTTTATAGCAGTTGGTGAAAGTGGAACTGTAGTAACTAGTCCAGATGGAACTACTTGGACTGTAAGAAATACTGGGTCTACTGGTTGCTTTTACGATGTAACAGAGTTTAGTTTATCTGGATCAGGAATAAATTACGTAATAGTTGGTCAAACTGGATCTCTTACTTCTGGTACTACTACTCCATTATTAATCTATAGTACTTCTCTAACTAATACTTCTTGGACACAAGTTACGTCTTTTGGAGCCGCTTTAACTAAAACAATATCTGCAATCAGTTATGACAGTGCTGGTACCGGCAAATTACTTATCGCCGGACAAAATTCTAGTGGAAATATCGTATTTGCTGAGACGACGAATAGTACATCTAATGGATTAACTACTTGGACAGCAAAAAGTGGAACCTACGGTTCAACGACCAACGTATCAGTGACTGGTATTAGAGCTTATAATAGTAATTTTTATATTACAGTAGTAAATACGTATCCAAGAGTATTTCTAAAATATGATACTACTGCTAATACGATATCAGATTTCACGTATACTGCTTTTACAGGTGATACTGATGCTCCAACGCAAACGTGGTCTGGTAAGACGCCACAGTATTATACTGCAATGACGTCAAATGGAACAATCGTTGGGACTAATGGATTTATGGCAGTTCCAAGTGGTAGTAATTTTACTATTAAGTGCCCTGGATATAGTTGGATTGCAATTGCTTCTGATGGTGTAAATGGGTATGTGTTAACCGCAAGCAATTTTACAGGTTACTCAGTTGGAGTTGTAGTAACTACTACTACATCTATACCACAAGATGGTCTTACACCAAGACAGGCTGGTACTTTTTCAGCAGTAAAGGTGAAATTCGTAGGTTCATATTATATAGCATTCGGTGGTAGTTATAATAGCGCTTCTTACTATATGTACTCTTCTGACAATGGTCAAACCTGGACAGAAAAGATTGGAAATGCAGGTAGTTATAGTGGATTTGGATATCGCGATGTGGCGTACGTATCAGCTAATGGTTATTATTACTTTATGGATATATCGTCTAACTTGACTACTTTGAATTTATTTAGAACAAATAATCTATCAACCGCTCTGCAACGAGTCGCAACTCCTTCTCAGAGTGGTTCTTTTATAATTCCTAATAGTGATGGTGATATTACTTTATATGGACAAGGATACCATTTATCTAAGTATAGTACTAACACTCATACTGCTAACACGACTTATTCTGGATTATTTGGACCAGGATCAGATTCAACGATAATGATGGATAAAGAAATTGCCGGAGATAGTCAAATGATGACTGTCCTTGTTGGCAATAGTATTCAGATATTTGGTTCTCCAGATGGCGTAAAATGGAAATCTATATCTTATGATACTGGTTTTTCTCCAGGTACTTCATGGGGAGTTAAATATATAAACGATGAAACCACACCTCATCAGGCATTTTACTTATATGGAAGTTGGAATGGAATTCCTCTAAATTACAATTGTACAGATCTTGTTAATTTCACTTTAAATCAATTGACTAGTGGACCATTTGGTTCTGGTTCTAGAATAAGCGATATAGCATTTTCTTCTGACTCTAGTAATAAAGGTATAGTTACTACAAATGATGGAAAGGCTTGGATAGGAATACCTAGTGCAACAAGCGTTGTAGGCGACAATCCTAGCAGTTTACTTCTAGATACTAATATTGCATACAAGATATTTAGTACATTTCAATCTCAAAGATTTTTCTTAATATCAACCGGTACGTCTCCGAAAATTCGCTGGGCTGACAATTTACCAACGTCATTAGAATCGTGGTCGTCTGCATTAGTTACCGCTAACAGAAATTCAACTATTAATTCGATATCATATAGTCCTAACATTAATAAATTTGTGTTAATGGGCGCCAGTGGAAATATACTTAACAGTACAGTACTTACCACTACGTTTGATTCAACGATGTATCAACGTAATAGCACTGCTGGATTGTCTAGTAGTATTAATTTTAGCAAGTGTGTGTATGCTTCTAATAGACTGTATATAGCATCTTCTAATAGTGATGCAATTTATTATACACCTACTGTATCAACGTATAATACTTCTTATAGTTTATCGCAGATGAATACTTCTAGTGTCAATACTGCTGTAACTGATATGATTGAAGCCGGAACAAATAAAATAATATTAAGTTATTCAGGAGAAATTAGAGTTGTAGACACTAGTGCAAACATCGTATCTACCGTGCAGATTTTAGATGTTGGAAAATTGGGAATGTCAAGAGTTGCTAAAAAGGGCAGTGAATATATATGGACAGGTAATGCTGGTGCACTGATGACAACTAATTATGATGGTACATTGACGTCAGTAACTTATAATTATAAAATTCCTTATGTCGGAAGTAGTCCTTTTATAAGATATGCAAATGGCGTATTTTTAATTGGAGGAAGTCAAAATATCTATTATGGGTTCACATCTCCTATTAATTCGGGTAATATCTATCCTACGATTACATCTTCTTTATCTATAACTGGTAAACCCGTATGGACTGGTGATAAATTTATATTTGGAGCATCATCTGATAGGATTTATACAAGTAATGATGGAACATCATGGACGCTTCGTAACTCATCAAACAATCCTAGCAGCGGCAGTGTGCATGCAATTGCAGCAAAAAACACTGCGCCAAAAGCAAACATAGCAGTAGGAAATCAAATATTTAGGAACTAATATATGTACGCAAAATTAAATAAAGATAATACCGGTGTAGAAAAATATCCAGTATCATTTACGGAAATTAGATATACACATAAAAATGTATCGTTTCCAGAAAATCCCACTGACGAAGATCTTTCGCAATTTAACTATTGCAATGTACAAAACGACGAAGTTCCTCAGTATGATATTACATTGCAATATCTTCAAGAAGATACTCCAGTAAAAAAGAATGGTGTATGGAAGAAGACGTATAAGTTAATTGATTTAGATAATGCACGAAAAGAAGGAATAGTTCGTGCTAAAGAAGACTCAATTAAAACTATTCGTAACGCACTTCTTGCTGAGACTGATTGGACGCAACTTGCAGATGTGCCAACTGAAACATCAACTAAGTTTGCAGAATATCGTCACAAATTAAGAGATGTTACGAATCAAGAAGGATACCCTGATAATGTTGTTTGGCCTGAGAAGCCATAAATATTAGAAAAGGAAATGATATGGCTGTAACAACAAGACAAGGATTAATCGATTGGTGTCTAAGAGAACTTGGAGAACCAGTTGTCGAGATTAATATCGATGATGCTCAGATTCAAGATAGAGTAGACGAGGCTATTGAGTATTTCCGTCAATACCATCATGATGGTATTGAGAAGGTTTACCTAAAACATCTTGTCACTCCAACTGACGTCACTAATCGGTTTATTCCTATACCAGATTTAGTCTATGGCGTAACGCGCGTATTTCCAATTGCCGCAGGAACTTCTACATCTAAGTCTATCTTTGACTTGCAATATCAGTTAAGACTAAACGATTTATATGATTTAACTGCTACGTCAGTCATCTATTATACTCAGGTGATGGCGCATCTATCATTACTTGATTTGACGCTAAATGGTCATCCTATATATCGCTTTAATAGATTAACTAATAAGCTTTATATTGAAGAACAGTGGGAAGAAAATATTGCGCCTGGAACATATCTTCTTGTTGAGTGTTATAGAGTTTTAGATCCTGCTGATGCGCCAAGAATGTATGGAGATACATGGCTTAAACATTACGTTACTGCATTGCTTAAAAAGCAATGGGCAACTAATATTAAGAAGTTTCAAGGGTTGCAACTTCCGGGTGGTGTAACTGTCGATGGAGATAAACTATATCAGGAAGCTGTTACAGAAATAGAAAAACTAGAAGATAGTTTATTGACAAAGTCAGCTCCTTTAGAATTCTTTCTAGGATAACATGGCACGTAACGTTTATTTCTCTCATGGTACTAAAAATGAACAGTACCTATTAGAAGACCTTATAATAGAGTCAATCTCTATCTATGGTCAGGAAATGTTTTACATTCCTAGAACTCTAGTAGCCAAAGACGATATTCTCGGTGAAGATCGTATGTCTAAGTTTCAAGATGCTTATCCAATCGATATGTATCTTGAAACAGTAGATGGATTCGCCGGTCAAGGGGCTTTCATTCAAAAGTTTGGTTTAATGATGGAACAATCCGCTACACTTACCGTAGCTCGTAGAACATGGGAAAGGTTTGTAGGAAAGCATACCGACATCATTTTGCCAAATCGTCCGGCCGAAGGTGATCTATTATACTTTCCATTAACAAAGGGTTTATTCGAAATTAAGTTTGTAGATCATCAAGACCCGTTCTATCAACTCAAGAAACTATATGTATATCGTCTACAAGTAGAACTATTCCAATATGGTTCTGAAAAGATTGAAACTGGATATAAAGAAATTGATACGTTTGAAAGTCTTAAAACTTTTTCCACTGATGTTACAAGATCTGTATATGGTGAAGTATTGAGCATAAATGTAACTAATAATGGTTCTGGTTATACTTCTATTCCAACTGTAACGATAAGTGGCGGAGGAGGTTTAGGCGCTACAGCTATAGCAACTCTAGGAACTGCATCTAATGCTGGAAAAGTAATTGCAATTACCATCACTAATCCTGGATCTCAATATACTTCTATCCCAACTGTAACGATATCACCTCCAGCATCAGGAGTTACGGCTATAGCTGTAGCAACAATACACAATAACGTAGATAATCCTAATTCGTTTGGTAATAATAATAAATTTAAAGAAGAAGCTTTAACTCATGTGTTTGATACTTCTAATCCGTTTGGAGATTAACCATGTTAAATAATGATATCTTCTATCACGGAATTACAAGAAAAACTATCGTAGCATTCGGTAGTCTATTTAGTGACATCAAAATCAAGCGCGAGAATGCTGACAAGAGTCAACAACAAACAATAGCAGTACCTATTGCGTATTCAGCAAAAGAAAAATGGTTAGTGCGAATCGAACAAGATTCTTCTCTAGAAAATCATGTATATACAGTATTACCGAGAATGGCGTTTGAAATTACAGGATTTAGTTATGATGCTCAACGCAAGTTTAATAGAACATCATTTATAACATGTTCTACTCCAAATCTTGTTAAAAAGACTTATGCTCCGGTACCGTATAATATTGAGATAAGTTTATACGCACTCGCTAAGACATCAGAAGATGGTCTTCAAATTATGGAACAGATAGTTCCTTACTTTTCTCCAGAATTAACAATGACTATCAATACAGTTCCTGATTCAAATATCAAGAGCGATATTCCTGTCATATTAAATTCTGTAAGCATGAATGATGAATATGATGGTGACTTTCAAACTAGAAGATTTGTGACATATACGTTCAACTTTACAATTAAGGCGTGGATGTATGGACCAATTCAGAATGGTGATATCATTAAGACAATATTTGTCAATACTGATAACACTGATATAGGATCTCTTGCAGATTTAGAACAACAGGGTAATACTACTACAGGAAATATAACAAATTCTTGGGATGAATATTAATATAGCATGGCAACCAATGATGTAAAGTTTTATAATTCTAACTCTAATCTAAAGAGTGCTGGTCAAGTTATATCTTTTGATAAAGATCAACTTGAAGAGTATATGAAGTGTGCGGAAGACCACATCTATTTTATTAGCAATTATTGTTATATCGTTACTTTAGATGATGGCCTTCAGAAGTTTAGTCTTTATCCATGTCAGGTAAACAAACTAAATGTTATTCATGATAACCGTATGGTTATTCTTATGGAAGGACGTCAGCAAGGTAAAACTACTACGTCAGCTGCTTACATTCTTTGGTATACTTTATTTCAGGCAAATAAGTCAGTTGCTATTCTTGCTAACAAAGCTAGTGCAGCTCGAGAAGTTTTAGATCGTTATCAAGTTATGTATGAAATGCTTCCTAAGTGGATGCAACAAGGTGTTGTAACATGGAATAAAGGTGATATTGAACTTGAAAATGGATCTAAGGTATTCACTTCAGCAACTACAACATCGGGTATTCGTGGTAAGTCTGTTAACATGTTGTATGTTGATGAGGCTGCAATCATTCCAAACACAGTTGCAGAACAGTTCTTCACTTCTGTTTATCCTACAATCTCTGCGGGTCAGACAACAAAGATTCTATTGAGTTCTACTCCACTTGGATATAATCATTTTTGGAAATTCTGGAATGATGCTGAAAAAGGACGTAATGGATTTGTTCCATTATTCATTCCATATACCGAAATTCCAGGTCGAGACGAAAAGTGGGCAGCAGAACAACACAAATTACTTGGTGATCTCAAGTTTAATCAAGAGGTATTGTGTAAGTTCCTTGGGTCAAGTCTTACTCTTGTATCTGCTAATGCTATCTCTCAGATGTCTCCAGGAGATATAATATATAGTAAGGATGGCTTGGATGTATATGAAAAGCCAGTTAAAGTTTCTAACGGTGATGCTGAAGAAGACAGAACATATTGTCTAATAGCAGATACCGCAAAAGGAGTTGATGGAGATTACTCTGCATTTGTCATAGTGGATATGTCTACTATTCCATACAAGGTAGTCGGCAAATATCGTGATAATAAGATTAGTCCGTTATTGTATCCTACAGTGATATACACAGTTGCTAAAGAATATAACAATGCTTACGTTCTGATTGAAATTAATAGTTCAGAGCAAGTTGCAGATATTCTTTATAATGAATATGAGTATGACAATCTTATAATGGTGAATAGGAACACAGACGGACAAGTAATATCGGGCGGATTTGGTGGTGGTAAAACTCAGTTTGGAGTTACTACCGATAAGAAGGTTAAAAGAATTGGATGTTCTAACTTTAAGACACTAGTCGAAGAGAAAAAACTTCTAATTCCTGATGCTGATATCATATCCGAAATATCAACTTTCATTCAAAAGAAGAATTCTTTTGAGGCCGATGATGGCTATCATGATGATCTGGTTATGCCTCTTGTTTTATTTTCATGGGCCACTACCAATTCATACTTTAAAGAATTAAGTAATATAAATATTAGACAGGTGATATACGAAAATAAAATTAAGATGATCGAAGATCAACTAACACCATTCGGATTTTATAATGATGGAAATATAGATAGTGAGCAAGTACTTGCTGACTTCTAAAAACTGATTATAGATAAATAATATAGACATCATAAGATGTTTATTGTATAATAACAGGAGTTTTAACATGCCTTTTCAACTAAGCCCAGGAGTAGCCGTTGTAGAAAAAGATTTTTCTTCAATCGTGCCAGCAGTTTCTTCTTCGGCTGGAGCCTTCGCTGGACCATTCGCTTGGGGTCCGGTTGAAGATCCAGTTAGAGTTTCTTCAGAAACCGATTTAGTATCGAGATTCGGTGCACCAACTGATGCGAACTTTCAGTCTTTCTTTACAGCCGCTAATTTCTTATCGTATGCTAACAACATGTTGATTGTACGAAGTGATGCTTCTGGTCTAAGAAACGCTGTATCGGTTGCAAGTGGTGGTGTAACTGGAATTATTAATTTTACAGCAGGTAGCGGATATGCTCCACCACTTAATGGTGCAGTAGGTGAACTTCCCACCGTTAATTTCAGTGATCCACAAATTTCTGGAGGTGTTAAACCAACTGCAACGGTTACATTTACAGATAATGTAACCGGCGTTGCTCCTAACCAAACTGGTACACGCACTATTACTGGTGTCGTAATTCAAACAGCAGGCAGTGGTTATACTGCTGCTCCAACAATTACTATTTCACCGCCAGCTTCTGGTACTCCCGCAACAGCACAAGCACTTATCGCAGCTGCTGCGCCAAAAATCAAAAACATTAATCAATACTTACAATCGTACAATGACGGTACTGGCGTATCTGGTACATGGGCTGCTAAGTTTCCTGGTACTAAAGGAAATGGATTACGCGTTGTACGTTTAGATGCTGGTAACTGGGCTAGTGCTGATGTTAAAATTAAAGCCTTATTCCAAGGGATCCCAGGATCAAGTGTATACGCCACTCAGATGGGTGTTACAAACGATGAATTACATATAGCAATATATGATAATGACAGAGGTGATTTTAGTGGTGTACCTGGATCAGTTTTAGAAAAATATTCATATCTATCTAAACTATCTGACGCTAAGAATTCAGATGGTTCTAATAATTATTACAAGAGTGTTATCAACTCTAATTCTAGATACATCTGGTGGATGGATCACGCGACTGATACGACATCAGAACCAAACAGTTCAGTGATCACTGCTTCAACCGGTGTAGCTGGTACTCTAGCTGCTGTAGGTAATGAAACTGGTGTAGGTGGAAGTATTACCATTACAGATAGCGATGGTTTCACTACACTAGGTGCTTACAAAACATGGTATGATTTAGCACCTGATAAAGCATCGCGTAAGTTGCAGATTGCTGGATCAGTTAATAATAATGGAACTTATACAATTGTAAGTATTACTACAACTGGTTCTCCAGTTGTTACTGGTTACGTAATTAAAGTAGCTGAAGGATTATCAAATGAAAGCGTTACTAACCTTCAGTTAACGTCTGTAGCTAAAAGCGGATGGGGTCTAACTCGTGCACAAGTAGCAGCAACTTCATCTAAATCTCTTGCAGTTATGGTTCCATTTGCACAAAACATCATTACAAACGATGTAACACTATCTGGTGGTGTAGATGATTTCAATTCTAGTGGGTCAGATATCGTAGCTGCATATACACCATTAACTAACTCAGAACAATATGATATTTCATTAGTTCCAGTTGGTAATGTATCTGCTTCAACAGCTAAACAAATTCTAGATTTATTAGAACCACGCAAAGATTGTATCGTATTTATTTCTCCAAATATTGACGGCGCACCTATTACTTCTTTAGGTTCTACCGCAACTAGCGCAATGATTTCTTATAAGAATGCTACTTCAATTAATAGTTCTTATGCAGTAATTGATTCAGGATACAAATATCAATATGATCGTTATAACGATTCTTATCGTTTTATTCCACTAAATGGAGACGTAGCTGGTCTATGTGCTCGCACTGATTACACTGCAGATCCTTGGTTCTCTCCAGGTGGTTTCAATCGTGGCCAAATTAAGAATATTGTTAAGCTTGCATTTAACCCAAGTCAAGCAGATCGTGATGTGTTGTATCAGAATGGTATTAATCCAGTTACAGCATTTCCAGGTCAAGGAACTATTCTTTATGGCGATAAGACAATGTTGGCAAGACCAAGTGCATTTGATCGTATTAACGTACGTCGCTTGTTTATTGTTCTTGAAAAATCTATTGCAGTTGCAGCACGTTTTCAAATGTTTGAATTTAATGATTCCTTCACACGTGCACAGTTTAAGAACTTGGTTGAACCGTTCCTACGCGATGTACAAGGTCGTCGCGGTGTAACTGACTTCCGCGTTAAGTGTGATGAGTCTAATAACACCGGTGAGGTAATTGATCGTAACGAATTCGTTGCAGATATCTTTATTAAGCCAAATCGTTCTATCAACTTCATCACGCTTAACTTCATTGCTGCTCGCTCAAGTGTAAGCTTTGACGAAATTGGTGGCTAATAGATTGGCGAGACTAATCCTCTCGCCAATCTTATAAATATTAAAGAACAATAAGGAGTCATTAATGGCTAATATTTCAGATTTTAAAGCTCAGCTAATTGGTGGCGGTGCTCGTGCCAATCAATTTAGAGTAGAGTTAGCTTTTCCTACATACGTAGCTGCAGGACCAGTAGTTGGTATTAAAACCCAATTCCTTTGTAAAGCAGCACAACTTCCAGCTTCTACAATTGAAAACGTTCCACTTCAATATCGTGGACGTGCAGTAAATATTGCTGGTGAGCGCACATTTGCCCCTTGGACAATCACAGTATATAACGATACGGATTTTGCGATTCGTAACGCTATGGAAAATTGGTCTGATGGTGTTCAAAATATAGCAAGCACAAATGGCCGTGTAAATCCACGTGATTATCAGGTAGATCTATTAGTACATCAATTAGATCGTAATGGTGCTACTGTTAAGACTTATAAGTTTGTTGATGCTTATCCAACTGAAATTGGAGCAATTGCTCTTGATTTTGATTCAGCAAACACAGTTGAAACTTTTGACGTTACATTCCAATACAACTATTGGACATCTAACACAACCGGAGTAGGAAACGGCGTTGGAGTTAATGTAAGTATTGATACGCCAATCGGATCGTTCCCTCTATAATTAATCGGATTATATAATGCAGGTTTTTGGTTTTGAGATAAAGCGTAAAAAACAACCGCAGCAGGTGACAGTTGTATCGCCATCGCAAGATGATGGTTCAACTGTCGTTTCCTCATCTGCGGCTGGTTATTATGCTCAAGTGATGAGCCTTGAAGCTCTAATTAAAAATGAAAATGATCTTATTCGTAGATATAGAGAGATATCACAATACTCTGATTGTGATAGTGCAATTGACGATATCACGAATGAAGCTATCGTTTCTGAAGAAGATTCGATATCAGTTAAAATTGTTTTAGATGATGTTAAATTGTCAGCATCTATAAAGACAAAAATCACTGATGAATTTAAGCAAATCTTATCTTTGTTAAAATTTGATAAAAGAGGACATGATATATTCAGATCATGGTATATTGATGGTAGATTATATTATCAGATTTTAGTAGATGAAGCTAATACAAAAAACGGCATTGCCGAATTACGCCAGGTTGATCCACGCAAAATTCGCAAGATTAAGAATGTTCAAAAAGAAAAGAATCCTACTGGCGTAGAGATCATTAAAAATATAGAAGAATATTATCTTTATAATGATAAAGGAATTAGTGAAGGTGGAATGCAAGGAATTAAACTTCCCTTAGACTCCATCGTATATACACCATCAGGTGTAACAGATTCTAATTCTGGATTAATGCTATCATATTTGCATAAGGCAATTAAGATAGTTAATCAATTAAAGATGATGGAAGACGCTTTGGTTATCTATAGAATTAGTAGAGCACCAGAGCGCAGAATTTTTTACGTTGATGTGGGTAATCTGCCAAAACAAAAGGCAGAACAATACGTTAACGATATCATGAATAAGTTTCGTAATAAGGTTGTTTATGATGCTACAACTGGTGAAGTAAGAGATGATCGTAAACACATGTCTCTTATGGAAGATTTCTGGATGCCACGTCGTGAAGGCGGTAAAGGTACAGAGATCACAACACTTCCGGGTGGACAAACACTTGGACAAATTGAAGACATTGAGTATTTCCAAGATAAGTTATATCAAGCGCTTAATGTTCCAGCTAGTAGATTAAAATCAGATAGTACTTTTAATCTTGGTCGTTCATCAGAGATTACTCGAGATGAAATAAAGTTTACTAAGTTTGTGCAAAGAATTCGCAAGAAATTTGCGATGCTATTCTTAGAAACTTTAAAGATACAATTAGTACTTAAAGGTGTTATTAACATCGATGACTGGGAAGAAATATCGCATAATATTAGGTTTGACTTTATTAAGGACAATCACTTCGCTGAAATTAAAGACAGCGAAATTATGCAAGCTAGAATGAATTTACTTGCAACAATAGATCCATTTGTTGGTAAGTATTATTCTCCTTCGTACATTAAAAAGCACATTCTTCGTTTAAGTGAAGAAGAAATTGAAGAGATTGATGCAGAAAACGAAGAACATAATGCTGAACAACTAAAGAATGAAGTTGAACAGATTAGAGCTAAGGGCTCAGCCCAAGCCGATGTGAATGCACAATCGGCTGAAATGTCAGCACAAATTGATCAAAAGTATGGAGATAGACAATGACACGTGAATTAGTTGATGCGCTAGTAGCAGGGGATTCTATTGCAATCGAGGACACATTTAATGCTGCAATGTCACAGAAAGTTTCAGCAGCACTAGATGACTATAGAGTTAAGGTTGCACAAAGCATGTTTAACGCACAAGAACTAGAAGTAGATGATAACGTACAATAAGTTTAAGTCGAATGTATTAGCAGAAAATAATTTCCTTGATAGTTTTGTATATCAAGGAGATCGTGTTGCTGTACACAACGACTTAACAGTATACGTTAATGATAAAAAAACTAACTTAGTTCTAAAGAGTTTAGAAGAAGCAAGGGAAGATATAGTAAGTTATATCAAGAATAGCAAGTTAATAGACGATATAGACAATATAATTCCAGAAGAAAAGATAGCTACGTTAATAAGAAAATATCACGAAATTAATAAAATTACCGATACATTAGTAGAATCCTATATTGAACTTGCTTCTTCTAACATATTTTCAATTGATCCTGTTATAACCGAGATCAAGCGACAATCGGCAAGTAGTTTTAATAATAAGTTAGAGTATACACTAGATGATGGTAATGTTGTTGCGATAGACGAAAACACTCAGAGTCATTTGAATATACTCCTGAAGAATAAATATGAAATAATAGATTATATGCGTGAATGTAAATATAATTTTATGCATGTCATAAAGCAACTCGGGGAATAAGATGGCCAAGACAATTTTAAGAAAAACACCACAGAAAGTTGCCGTAAAGGTAGCTGGTGGCGCAGGTGCAGATGTGATAGATTTAGAAACTGATCTATTACATACCACCGAAGTGGTAAGCGGTACTCCAACAGTAAATATTGTTGGTATGCATTGGACTGGCGCACCTACAGGTATAGCAACAATTACACGCGGTGGTACTACAATTGCTACTCTTACCGGTGCAACGGCTGGCGAATTAATCTTTAGTGATGCTGAATTTGTAGATACAGTAAACAACACTGACGATATTACAGTTACAATCACAGTAGCGCAAATGGAAGTATGGTTATTATTAAGAAAACAATCTGGTTATTCAAGCAAGATTGAAACTGCACAATTTAGCGTTTACGACAATACGAATGCAGTAGGAAGCTAATCATGTATCTAATTAGAGAAACAGTAGAACAAACTAAATTCATTACCGAAAATAAACTCGGTAAAGGAAAAGAATATTACATTGAAGGTGTATTCCTTCAATCAGAATTACAAAACCGTAACAACCGTATGTATCCTGAAGCAGTGATGGATAAAGAAGTAGGTCGTTATATGGAATCACTAGTTAAGCAGAATCGTGCTTATGGTGAATTAGGACACCCAGATACTCCATCTATTAATTTAGATCGCGTATCACACCTTATCGTCGACCTTCGCAAAGAAGGTAAAAATTGGATAGGTAAGGCGAAGATTATGGAAACACCAATGGGTAATATTGCACGCGGTCTTTTAGATGGCGGTGCTAATCTAGGTGTTTCCAGTCGAGCACTTGGATCTCTCAAGTCTAACAACGAGGGAGTTCAAATTGTTCAAGACGATTTTATGTTGTCAACCGCAGCGGACATCGTCGCCGACCCTTCCGCTCCCGATGCTTTCGTAAGAGGTATTATGGAGTCGGTGGAATGGGTTTTTGTTGATGGAAAATTTGAGCAAAGACAGATAGAGGATACTAAGAAGCTTATTCAGCGTACTCCATCTAAGAAATTAAATGAAGCCTCTATCATGGCTTTTCAGAATTTTCTAAAAAATCTGAAATAAATAAATAGATAAATAATTATAGAACTCATCCAGTTATTAGGAGAACACGATGTCAATCGAACAAAAAATTGCACAGCTTCTTGAGGAATCAAAGAAGTTAGAAGCAGAAGAAAACAGTTTGTCTGAAGAACAATTCCAAGCTCTTTCAAAAGAAGAACAAAATCAATATGAACTTGATGAAGCTACTTCTTCTTACATGAAGAAAAAGATGGAAGACGAAGAAGACGAAGAAGATGAAGAAGACGAAGAAGAAGACAAAAAGAAAGAAGTTAAAGAAGAGCTAACAGTCGACGTCTCTGAAGATGTTGCTGCTCTTGTTAACGGTGAAGATCTAACAGAAGAATTTAAGACTAAGGCTGCTACAATTTTTGAAGCAGCAGTAGTTTCAAGAGTTAAGCAAGAAATTGCTAAACTCGAAGAAGAGTTTGATGGAAAACTTGCAGAGCAAGTAGAATCAATCAAAGAGGGTCTTGTTGAAAAAGTTGATGGATATCTCAACTACGTAGTTGAGCAGTGGATGACAGATAATGAGCTTGCCCTTGAAAATGGTATGAAGACTGAGATTACTGAAAGCTTTATTGCTGGTATGAAGGGTCTTTTCGAGCAACACCACATCGATGTTCCAGAAGAAAAGTTCGATGTTTTAGCAGATTTGCAAGAAGAAGCAGAGTCTACCAAGGCTAAGCTTGACGAGCAATTAGCTGCTAACGTTGAGTTGACTAAACAGATCAATGAGATGAAGCGTATTGCAGCAATCGGAGAGTTCTCTGCTGGTATGGCTGACACCGACGTAGAAAAGTTTAACGGCCTTGCCGAAGAACTTGCATACGAAGATGCAGATAGCTTTAAAGCTAAGCTTCAAACCATTAAAGAAAATTATTTTGGTAAGAAGGCTACGACAAGCATTAGTTCAGTTGTAACCGATGAACCCGTATCTCTAACAGAAGAAACTACAATGTCGCCACATATTGCGGCAACTCTTCGTCTGTTAGGCAAAAAGTAACATCCACATTTAAAGGAAAATTAAAATGACTACACGTCCTGAATTAGTTAAAAAATGGGGTCCTATTCTAGAAGCAGAAGGCGCTTCTCCAATCAAGGATTCCTATCGCAAAGAAGTTACAGCACAACTTCTAGAGAACCAAGAGCGTGCAATGCGCGAAACCGCACAAGCTCTCAACGAAGCAGTTCCAACCAACTCTGGTGGTGATGGTATTGCTTTAGGTGGTGCAGGTACTAACACAAACATGGCAGGTTACGACCCAGTTCTAATCTCCCTAGTACGTCGTGCAGCTCCACAGATGATCGCTTATGACATCGCTGGTGTTCAGCCAATGACACAGCCAACTGGTCTTATCTTCGCAATGAAGAGCCGTTACGCTACGCAAGATGGTACAGAAGCTCTTTTCAACGAAGCAGACACTGACTTCGCTGGTACAGGCACTCACGCTGGTGCTAACCCAGTTTCTGGTGCTTATACAACTGGTACTGGTATGTCTACAGCAACTGCTGAAGATCTTGGTGCTGGTACAGCATTCGGTCAAATGGCATTCAGTATCGAAAAGACAACTGTTACTGCTAAAACACGTGCTTTAAAGGCAGAATATTCAGTTGAACTTGCACAAGACTTGAAAGCAGTTCATGGTCTTGATGCTGAAGGCGAACTAAGCAACATTCTCTCTTCAGAGATTCTTGGTGAAATCAACCGTGAAGTTGTTCGTACTGTATACACCGCTGCTAGAACCGGTGCACAAGCAGGTACAGCAGCTGCTGGTACTTTTGACCTTGACGTTGATTCTAACGGTCGTTGGTCTGTTGAGAAGTTCAAGGGCTTAATGTTCCAAATCGAACGTGAAGCTAACGCTATTGCACAAACAACACGTCGTGGCCGTGGTAACTTCATCATCTGTTCTTCAGATGTTGCAAGCGCATTGGCAATGGCAGGTGTTCTAGACTACGCTCCAGCACTAAGCACTGGTCTAAATGTTGACGAATCAAGCACCACATTCGCTGGTGTTCTAAACGGTAAGTACAAAGTGTATGTTGATCCATACTCTGCAAATGCTAACGCTTCTAACGCAACACAATTCTTCGTTGTTGGTTACAAGGGAACTTCAGCGTTTGATGCAGGTCTATTCTATTGCCCATACGTTCCACTAGAGAAAGTACGTGCTATTGACCCAGCAACTTTCCAACCAAAGATTGGCTTCAAGACTCGTTACGGAATGGTTGCAAACCCATTCACTAGTTTGTCTTCTGGCCAGAACATCTACTATCGTAAGGTAGCAGTTACCAACATCATGTAATTGATGTGGTTCAACCTCCGGGTTGTTTATGGGAGGCTTCGGCCTCCCTTTTTATTTTATAAATAGTAATATGACAAACAGAATTCTTTCCTGCCCATTCCCAGAAAATCTTAGTCCATTATCACCTAATGGCTATAGGTTCTCTATTCAAAAAATTCCTGAGTTAAGTTACTTTTGTCAAGAGGTTAATTTGCCAGATTTAAGTCTAGGCGATATACTACAGGCTAACCCTCTTACAAACATTGCTCTTCCAGGAGATCAAGTTACGTATAGCCCATTAGAAGTATCATTTTTAGTAGACAATAAGATGTCTAACTATAAAGCATTATATAATTGGGTCGTTGGTCTTGGATTCCCTCAGGATCATAATCAGTTTCAAGATCTATTGAACTCTTCTCTTCAGTCTGATATATCGGATGCTGGTAAAGTTCATTCAGATGGAACTCTAATTATATTAGATAATATGTCTAATCCTATACAGACTATTCAATTTATTGACTTGGTTCCAGTTTCACTTGGAAGTCTAACGTTTACTTCCACTTCTCAAGACGTTCAGTATTTAGTTGGACGTGCTTCATTCAGATACACCTACTACGAATTCATTTAATTGTACAATCTTATTTGTCTATGATATAATAGACAAATTTGGAGATATATTATGACACTTGAAGAATTACACGATCTATGGGATCAAGACTGTGTTATCAATGGCGATCATCTAGATCGCGAATCAGTTAAGACTCCTAACATTCACGCAAAATATCTACGCTTTCTTATTCAACATAAGATGAAGCTTGCCGCGCTTCAAACGGATTATAAGATTCTTCGTCAACGTAAGTTTAGATGGTATCGTGGTGAGATGGGACAGACTGAACTTAGTGAAATTGGTTGGTCTCAATGGCAAGGCAATAAACCTTTAAAGAATGAGATGGATGAGTTCTTAGAAGGTGATAACGATCTAAACAAGATAGTCATTAAGTGCGAATATATAAAAGGTATAATCGAAGCGTTAGAATCTATCCTTGGACAAATCAAAGCTAGAGATTGGCAAATTCGTAATGCAATTCAGTGGAAGCAATTTATAGCAGGATCGTAATGATAACTATTGAGAAGATTAACGAAGTTTATATAAGGATCTATACTGATCCTTCTATCGCACAAGAACTATCAGAGTTCTTTACATTTGAAGTTCCAGGCGCCAGATTTACTCCAGCATTTAAAGCTAGAATCTGGGACGGTAAGATTCGCATGTTCGATCTTCATAGAAAGACACTCTATCTTGGATTACTAAAATACGTTCAGGATTTTGCCGAACGTAATGGATATAATATTACGTATCAGAACGAGATTTTATCTAACACAGATATAACCCGTGAAGATATCGCCGAATATGCCACATGGTTGAACCTACATGGAAGAGGTAAGCCAATTGAGATTAGAGACTATCAGATAGATGCTATTCATAAAGCACTAACATCTGAAAGAACGGTGCTTCTATCTCCTACCGCATCTGGCAAATCGCTTATCATTTATACTACTATGAGACACCACCTCGAAGAAGGTAGAAAGTGTATACTCGTAGTACCAACTACATCTCTAGTTGAACAGATGTACGCAGATTTTCAAGATTATTCTAGCGCTAATGGTTGGCGAGTAGATCGTCACTGTCAAAAACTGTACAGTGGTTTCACTCGTGATTTTACTAGTGATGTATTAATCACCACATGGCAATCGATTTATAAACAGCCTGCGTCGTGGTTTAATCAATTTGATGTTATCTTTGGTGATGAAGCACACAATTTCAAAGCTAAGTCACTCACTACAGTCATGGAGAAGATGACTAATGTTAGGTATCGTATAGGTACTACAGGTACGCTCGATAATAAAAAGGTTCATAAACTTGTGTTAGAAGGAATCTTTGGACCTATTCATCGAGTAACTACGACAAAAGAATTGATGGATAGTAATCAAGTTGCTAACCTACATATAACATGTCTTGTATTGAAGTATGACGATGTAACTCGTAAGATTGTTAATAAGTCTACCTATCAAGAAGAAATGGATTATATTGTTAAACACGAGAAGCGAAATAGATTCATTCGCAATCTTGCAGTTAACTCAGAAGGTAACACTCTAGTTCTATTTCAATATGTAGAAAAACATGGCAGAGTATTGTTTGATATGATAAAGGATAAAGTGCATGACAAAAGAAAAGTGTTCTTTATATTTGGTGGTACAGACACAGAAGCTCGTGAAGAAGCTCGCAAACTAATGGAACATGAGAATGATGCTATAGCTATTGCTTCTTTTGGTGTCTTTTCGACGGGAATAAATATACCATCTATCGAAAATGTTATTTTTGCGTCTCCAAGTAAATCGAAGATTAGAAATCTTCAATCAATAGGTAGAGGATTACGTCTTAAAGAAGGTAAGACTCATTGCAATCTATATGATATATCGGATGATCTGCAGTGGAAGTCTTGGAAGAATCATACTCTTGGACACTTTGCAGAAAGACTTAAGACATACTCAGAAGAAAAATTTAGCTACAAGATTGTGGAGGTAGATCTTGAATGACTATGTAGTACTCAAGTTAATCTCTGGCGAACAATTATTTGCTAGACTACTCAATGAGACTGAGGACGGTGTCGTCATTCTCAATCCTATTCATATAAAAATGATTCCTATCATGCACAATGGTGATCTTGTTGAAAAAGCTGTGCTGAGTTCTTTTGGCCAATTTACTGAAGACAAACAATTTGTTTTAGATAGAAAGAATGTGATATTCTGCAAAGATCTTCATCATAAGATGATTCCATTCTATAGAAGATCGGTGAAACAGTTAGTGCAGATTGAAGAAGAAACGGAAATGATTGAAATTGATCATGAACCGGAAGAGAATGTAGAGAAGATTAATTACCACTAATAATTTGTATCCTGAAGATACATTATACTGTACTTGTCGAAAGCAGTACAATCTAAAATTTCAATACATAAAAATTTTACAATGATATCGTAGTGGTGTATAATCGAACAAAACAATTATGGAGATGCGATGGCCACTCATTATGTCAACAATGCCGAGATGCTCGAGGCTATTAAGATATACAAGACACAGTTAAAAGATGCTCGAGACAACGGTACTGACGAACCGAGGATACCAGAGTACTTAGGTAAGTGTATATTGATGATAGCCAATAGACTATCTCATAAGTCAAACTTTATCAATTATTCATATAGAGACGACATGGTTCTCGATGGAATTGAAAACTGTATTCAATGCATGAACAGTTTTGATCCAGAAAAATCTTCAAATCCATTCTCCTATTTTACTCAAGTCATCTACTTTGCATTCCTTCGCAGAATCGCTAAAGAGAAAAAACAATCCTATATCAAAGGCAAGCTTATTCAAGACATGGCTTTTGAAAGCTTTGAGTTGCAAGATCACGATGATGATGGTGATTTTAAGAATGCCTATGCAGCATTCATGCAACAACACTCTACATTCGATGATTCATTTATAAAGAACAAAGAAAAGAAAAAGAAAGCTAAAGAAGAGCAATCACTCGAAAGTTTCTTAGAAGAGGATCCTAAGGATGAATGATCGTGATTGGCTCGACAAAGTTGCATTAGCAGCTTCTGTTTATTGTGAATTACCAGATGTAAATGAAGATGAGATCGATAAGTTTATCGAATACCTTTTTAAGGTATATGGTTATACAGAATTGCTGAAAATGAAGGGGCGTAAATGAAAATTGGTTTCACTTGTTCTTGTTTTGATTTGTTCCACGCTGGTCATGTTATGATGCTTAAAGAGGCAAAGACACAGTGTGATTATCTTATTGTTGGTTTACAGACTGATCCTACAATCGATCGTCCTCATAAGAATAAACCAATTCAATCTATCCTCGAACGCTACATTCAACTTGAAGCATGCAAGTATGTCGATCAGATTGTTCCTTACGCAACTGAGAAAGATTTGCTAGATCTATTAACCTCATATCCCATTGATGTTCGTATCATTGGTGAAGAATATAAGAACCAACAATTCACTGGATATAATCTTCCTATCTCTGTATACTTCAATTCACGTCAACACAGCTTTAGTTCTACAGAACTACGTAGTCGTATTCTAAATGTAGAACACGGAAAAGCTAAGATGGTACAAACTCCAATTAAAATAGCATGAGAGTAGCAATTATTACTGATCAACATTTTGGTGCTCGCAATGATAGTACTCAGTGTTTAGATTATTATGAGCTGTTCTATAAGAACATCTTCTTTCCAAAGCTAAAAGAAGAAGGTATTACCACCATCTTAATACTCGGTGATACCTTTGATCGTCGTAAATATATTAACTTCAATAGTCTGGCTCGTGCAAAGAAGATGTTCTTTGATGTAGCATACGATAATGATATGATGATTACAATGATTGCAGGTAATCATGATACATACTATAAGAACACTAACGACGTCAATAGTCCTGAGTTAACACTAGCCGAGTATATCAATATCAATATTGTGACTAGGCCAGAGACTGTAAGTATTCACGGAGTTCCAGTGTGTTTTCTGCCTTGGATATGCGCAGACAACTATCAAGACTCTATGAATGAGATAAAGAACACTAAGGCTGACCTATGTATGGGTCACCTTGAGATCGCCGGCTTTGCAATGTATAGAGGAGTAGAATCACATGATGGATTATCTAAAGACGCTTTCAGCAAATTTGACATGGTATTTTCAGGACATTACCATCATCGCTCTGACGACGGTCATATTTATTATCTCGGGAATCCTTATGAACTAACATGGCAGGATTATAAAGATCCTCGTGGTTTTCACATCTTTGATCTTTCTACACGTCAGCTTGAGTTTATTCAGAATCCTTATAGTTTATTTGAACGCTATGAATACGATGATACTATACAAGATCCTGACGAGTTTGATGTAAGTTGTTTTACTGATAAGTATGTTAAGATCATAGTTGTTAATAAAACTAATCTTTATAAATTTGATAAATTTATCAATAGAGTTTACCAACACAATCCTCTTGAGGTTAAGATCGTAGAAGACTTTTCTGAGTTTACAGAAGGACAAGTCGATGATACAATTAACCTAGAAGATACGTCAAGTGTTTTATCGAATTATATTGATTCACTAGAGACAGACGTAGATAAAGAACGCATCAAGAGTTTTATGAAGACTCTTTACACAGAGGCGGTAAACATAGAGGTAGTATAATGCAACAACTTGAGATTCAGTATTTCTTTCCTCTCACTGAACAGATCCCACTAGATCTAGATTACACTCATTGTGATAAACCAAAGTTGTATACTTCTACAATTATATCTAATGGCGGTATAGGTACTTCATGGGTCCCCGCTCAAACAATAGCTTTTATGCCTACCAATGATTCAGCAGGATATTGGGAAGTTGGCCAAGGTTTGCAGATGCACAATAAGAAGAAACCAAATTGGTTGCATCAACAGATGAGCAAGATTTTCTTCGGTTGGAAGTGGAAAGATAAATGATTATATTCAAAACACTATCATGGAAAAACTTTTTATCTACTGGCAATGTAGTCAATACACTCATTCTAGATAAATCGCAAAGCACATTAGTAGTAGGTCGTAATGGTGAAGGCAAGTCAACTATGCTCGATGCTCTTACCTTCGCTTTGTTTGGCAAGCCATTTCGTAACATCAACAAACCTCAACTAATTAACTCCATCAATCAAAAGAATTGTGTAGTCACTATAGAATTTTCTATTGGTGGTACAGAGTATAAAGTCATACGTGGTATAAAGCCAAACATCTTTGAGATATGGTGTAATGGCAATATGATTAATCAAGATGCTGCAGCAAAAGATTATCAGAAGGCGCTAGAGCAACAGATACTTCGTCTTAACTACAAGACATTTACTCAAGTCGTTATTCTCGGTTCAGCATCATTCGTACCTTTCATGCAACTACCAGCATGGCAACGTCGTGAAGTTATTGAGGACATCCTTGATATTGGCGTATTCTCTACTATGAATCAAATTCTAAAGGAAAGAATAAATGAAAATAAGGACGAGCTTAAGGCGATTGACTCCAAGATCGAGGGGGCCAAAAGTAGTGCTGAGGCGCAGAAGAAACTCATTGGGACATTGGTTAATTCTAAAAGGGATCAGGTGGCACAGATCCGTAAACAGATTAGTGATAATGAAGCAGAGATTACGTCAAATGAAGCGCGTTGGGAGATTCTTAGTAACCAAATGAATGAGCTGATGGCATCTTGCGATAATGCAAAAGAACTCGAGAAACTCGTATCTGCATCTATAAAAGCCAAGAACTTATTTACTCATACTAGAGAACAGAACGAAAAGACACTAACATTCTTTTCTAGCAATGAAACATGTCCATCATGTTCTCAGGGAATACCGCACGATCATAAGACGTCTATAGTTAATACGCTCACTCAAGATCAAGCCGAAATTGATAATAGTCTAAGAGTTATTGAAGAAGCACATGTCAAACTAATAGAACGTCAAGAAAAGCTTGATCAAGTTAATAAAGAACTACTAGCACTCAACGTTCAATGTAACGCTATCAACAGTTCTAATTTAACTCTCATAAAACAGAACAAAAAATTAGAACAAGACATTTTACTTGCAAACAAAGATACTACAAACATTGATGTTGAACGAACCAAACTTAAAGAGATGGCTGATGAAGCACTTCTATTAATTAATAGAAGAAGTGAACTATATGAAGAAAAGCAAATTCATGATGTGTCTGCTTTATTGCTAAAAGATACGGGTATTAAGACTGCTATTATCAAAGAGTATCTTCCTGTAATGAACAAACTAATCAATGGCTACCTAACTGCTATGGATTTTTATGTTCACTTCGAACTAGATGAAGCATTCAACGAAAAGATTAAGTCTAGGTTTAGAGATGAATTTACTTATGCTTCATTCTCTGAAGGCGAAAAGATGAGAATTGATTTGGCTATCCTCTTCACATGGCGTCAAATCGCAAAGATGAAGAATAGCGTTAACACCAATCTTCTAATTCTTGACGAGATTTTTGACTCAAGTTTAGATAACACTGGTACAGACTACTTCCTCTCAGTAATGAATGCGCTTGGAGACAAGTCAAACATCTTTGTGATATCACATAAAGGCGATCAACTTTTTGACAAATTTCACTCTGTTGTCAAATTTGAAAAGAAGAATGACTTCTCAACCATAGTTTAAAACAAAAGTATTCAAAAAAGAATATTAGAAGTCCTGTACAAATATTCGTCTTATAGATAGAATTATCCTACAAATTAGGAAAGGTACTATGGACATCCAATCTCAATCACAAGATATGCTAGCACGTTTGCTAGCTACAGAGAACATTGACGTTGTACGAGGGCGAGTTCGTACTGCTATGTTCGACATTCTCAATCGACGATTGATCCTTCCTCGTTGGAAGGAAATGAGTCCTACAGTTGAAGAAATGCTCATGTTGCATGAAGTAGGTCATGCTCTCTTTACTGGTCAGGAAACATATGGTGTCGTATTTGACGAAAAGAAACACCTTAAAACATACGCCAACGTTGTTGAAGACGTTCGCATTGAAAAGAAAATGAAGGAACGCTATCCCGGTTCACGTAAGTCTTTTAATATTGGCTATCGCGAGCTTAATGAACGAGACTTCTTTGGTGTTAAAGGCCGTGATCTATCACAGCTTTTGCTTATTGATCGTATTAATCTCTACTACAAAGTAGGATTTAACTGTGGTGTAAAGTTTACTCCTGAAGAACAACTGTTCCTTCGTCGTGTAGATCTATGTAACACTGAAGACGATGTCATTAAACTAGCTGAAGAAATCTATGAGTATAGTAAAGCTAGTCATGAAGAAAAGAAAAAGCTAAGTCAGGCCATGCGTCAAGAATTTCAACAAGAGTTAGACGACGAAGATTCATATGACGATTATGAAGATGGTGATGAATATGATATGGACGACATTGATGAGTGGGACACTCAAGATAGTGATGATGTAGATTCGTATAAAGAAGAAACTAAAGAAAAGCCTAAGGCTACTCGCACTGGTTATTCTTCACAACCCGAAGAAAATGATGAAAAGTCACTTGAGTCAGTAACAGCAAATAAGTTTGAAGAAACACTGAATCAATTTGCTGATGAAGATCTCGAGATTCAATACTTTAAACCACACTTTGAGTACAATCAAGATACAAACCCCATCATTACGTACAAGCGTATAATCAAAGAAATTAGCGATTATAAGACTACCTTCAGCAAAGAAAGATCTCTTAAGTTTAAGACTACTAACTCTCCCGTTGTTAGTTATCTAGTCAAAGAATTTGAAATGCGTAAGTCTGCCTCTTCTATGAAGAGGGCTAAAATTGCTAAACTAGGTCAACTGGATAGTCGTAAACTCTATGCATACAAATTGAAAGACGATCTATTCCGTCAAATCATGCAAGTGAAAGATGGAAAAAAACATGGAATGATCTTTCTTCTCGATTGGTCTGGTTCGATGTACGATTATATTGAAGAAACTATTGAGCAGATTATCAATCTTGCCATGTTTTGTCAACGAATTCAAATTCCATATCAGGTGTTCGCCTTTACTGATGGGTATTCAGATGACATTCGTAATCCATATCTTGACGCCTTAAGCGTTGCAACTAAGAATGGCATTGGTAATGGAAATAGATTTACCCTGCTTGAATTCTTTTCGAATAAAATGTCGACTACTGAATTCAACAAAATGATTGATGTTCTTATGTCTCGCCCATATGCTGTTCCTAACTATGGACTAAATGGTACACCATTGAATGAATCACTATTGTTTATGGTAGATTACATTGGAAAGTTTATAAAGAATAATGCAGTAGAAAAGATGTCATTTATTACTCTTACTGATGGTGAGGGTGGCGTATTAAATTCTAATGAAAAGAGAATTGCTAATGGAAGAACTTGGAAATACCTAGAAAATGGTAAATCAGGCTTTGTGAATGCGAAAAGTTATATTCGTGATCCTATCACAAAGAAAGATTATGATTTGACTGATGATAGTCAACAACAAACTTCTGTTTTACTTAGCATCATCAAGGATAGATATAACACAAATAATATCGGGTTCTACGTTATGTCTTCAAGTATTCGAGCTGCTAATGTCTTTATTCGAAATAATATGTCAAGTATTTGTACTGATGGCAATAGCACATATGCTATGATGGATAACATTACTTCATCTTTGAGAAAACAAAAATACTGTATTCTTAACAATGTTTCAGGACGTGATGAGTACTATCTTTTGAATTCTAAAGCGAAAATTGAAGACAGTAACCTCGATTCAGTGAATACTTCTATGTCGTCTTCTCAAATGTCTAAAGTACTTGGCAAAGTGTTTAACACTCGTAAGACTTCACGAGTAGTGCTTAATAAGTTCATCGGCATGGTGGCTTAAAACAGAAGTATTCAAAAAATAATAGACGAAGTATGTACAAATATTCGTCTATTAGATATAATAGCTATACAACAACTTGATGGAGTACCTATATTATGGATCAAAATTTTATTAATGCCTTGGTTGAGGCTCATCCGGATGTCGGTTCAACCGGTACCGTTTCTCGAGCTCAGATTCTCGATGTGATGCAGCGACTTGGCACGACTAAATATCCTATGTGGATCATGGAGAATAAAGTTAGTCGTGGTCTTTATGCAATCCCAGGCGGCAATGCTGTAACAGTAGAAGAAACAATGCAATCACAACCAGTGGAAAAAGACACATCGCTTGTACCAAAGGTAGATACTAATTACGTTCCCTTCGGTAATCACAAAGACATTGACACTATCATTAAGTCACGTCAATTTTATCCCGCATACATCAGTGGTCCTACTGGCAACGGTAAGTCAACCACTGTTGAACAATGTTGCGCTAAGAATAAAGTCCCACTTATTCGAGTCAATTTGAATATGATGACTGACGAGGATCAACTCATTGGCTCTAAGACTCTAGTCGACGGTAACGTTCAGATTATCGAAGGTCCAGTTTTAATTGCAATGCGTATGGGTATTCCCCTTCTGCTTGACGAAATTGATGCAGGCTCTGCAAATACTCTGCTATGTTTGCAACCAATTCTTGAAGGTAAACCCTACTACTTCAAGCTTAAGAATGAACTAGTGTATCCAGCAGCTGGATTCACTGTGTTCGCAACCGCAAACACTAAAGGTAAGGGTTCGGACGATGGACGATACATTGGTACCAACGTTTTGAACGAAGCATTCCTTGAGCGATTTGCAATCACTTTCAACCAAGATTATCCATCAGCTATGGTTGAAAAGAAAATTGTCATGAATCTAATGAAGTCCTACTCTTGTGAAGACGAGGAGTTTGCAAGCAACCTAGTTAAATGGGCTGATGCAATCCGTAGGACCTTTGCGGATGGTGGTGTGGATGAAACCATTACTACTCGTCGATTGGTACATATTGTACGCGCCTTCTCAATCTTCAAAGATAAAAAGAAAGCGATTGAATTGTGTATTAATCGATTTGACGATATTACAAGAAATGCCTTCGCCGATCTGTTTGAAAAGGTAACCACTCCTGAAGCAGTTGAAGTAGAAGCTCAAGCGCCTTCAGTAAATGAAGAAATTCCATTCTAACCCTGTACAAATATTCGTGAATATTGTATAATATTATTTTTGAAACTCGTAAGGAAATTTATTATGAACTACTCTGATCTTAACAAAACTCAAAAGCGTTGTATTGATGCCTTCATCAAGCTTAATCCTAAGCTTGAGTCTCAGGCTACCATCACTCGAACTGAAGTTGAACAACTCTTCTTCAAATTGCATGCAGAGCGTGCAAATGGTGGAACCAAAATTGGTTACCCTATGTGGCTTGTCAAAGGTGACAAGATCTCTCGTGGTGTGTATCAATTCCCCGCTCCTAAGCTTGACACTTCTCCGGAAAAGACTACTTCTAAATCTAAAGTCTCTGCTCCTAGTGTGAAAGTTGACGAAGAAGAAAAAGAATTTTTTACAAACCTTAAAGACTATGGTATTATGGAAACAGCTTAAGCAATTAAGTCATTCCTAGGAGTGCGGCTTAGCCATCGCTGCACTTCTTTTTTTCGTCTGATGGCTATATAATGGAGATATTATGTCTAAACTTGCACGTCTTGAAAAATACCTGAATTCAGGTTCCACTGCCACTCCCCGCCAGATCACCGGTATGTTTGGCATCGCTAATCCTACCGCTGCTATTCATGCTTTGCGCAGCAAAGGTGTTTGTGTTTATGCAAACCAATCTACTCTAAGCACTGGTGAGCGTACTATCAAATACGCAGTTGGTCGTCCTACCAAGACCATGATTAAAGTAGCACACTCGCTTGGCTTGTTTGCTTAATTGATTTGTACTTAGGAGAGGGCTCAGGTTATAATTAATCTGAGCCCTCTTTTATTGGTGAATTATGGCAACTAAAGAAGATATAAAAAAATCACAAAATGCTACCACTGGTGGACGTAAGTTCGACGGTGGTAAACTTCGTTATGGATTGATACCTCCTCTTGCTCAAGCCGAAATGGTAAAGGTTCTTACTTTTGGTGCAGAGAAATACGAGCCAGACAATTGGAAGAAAGTACCTGATTCGCTTAATCGATATTTCGACGCTCTAGAAAGACACGTCTGGGCGTGGAAAATGGGAGAGCAAATAGATCCTGAAAGTAATATACATCACTTAGCACATGCTATGTGTTGCCTTGCTTTCTTATACGAACACGACGTAAAATATTCTAAGGAGAATGTCAATGGAACTAAGTAAAGAAACACTTGCACTTATTAAAAACTTTGCTAGCATTAATGGCAGCATTGTTTTAAAGCAAGGAAATAAATTGGCCACGATCTCAGAAGGCAAGAACGTAATGGCCGAGGCGTCTATCGCTGAATCACTGCCTATGGATTTTCCTATCTATGATCTAGGTGAATTCCTAAATGTAATATCGCTATTCCCTACCACGAATCTTGACTTCTCTGAGAAGTATGTCACAGTTTCTGATGGTGGAACTAGCAAGATCAAATACTTTGCGGCCGGTGAAGGTCTTGTAAAATCTGCACCTAGTACTGTTAAGTTTCCAGGTGAAGATGTAACCTTCAAACTAGATGCATCTCAACTTGCAATGATTCAGCGTACATCATCTGTTCTTAAAGCAAGTGATGTATCAATCGTTGGTGATGGTACTAACCTTAAAGTTCTTGTATCTGATAAGAAAAATGCAACATCCAATGCGTATGAAGTTACCATTGGTGAAACATCTGAAGAATTCAAAGCAAACATTAAGGTTGAAAACTTGAAGATGCTTCCTAATGATTATGATGTAGCTATCTCGAAGAAGAAGATCTCTCGCTTTAAACATACCGCATCTGATCTAACTTACTACGTTGCAATCGAAGCTGACTCGGAGTTCTAATGGGATCCGGTAGCAAATTTCAAATAGGCTTTACGCGAGGTTGCGTTGGTCTAGGTTTGTTTATTGGTAGATTCCCTCATCAGCTTTCTATCGATATTACATTAATTTTTATTAGCATCTACATTGGTTTTGGAAAAGGCTACGATGAGTAATCAATATTTGTGGGTAGAACGCTACAGACCATCGACTATCGATGAATGCATTTTGCCTGAATCGATGAAGAAGACGTTTAAGGAATTCATCAACTCTGGTGAACTTCCTAACTTCTTGTTTTGTGGTGGAGCAGGTGTGGGTAAGACTACAGTTGCAAAAGCACTTTGTAATGAGATTGGTGCAGAGTATCTTTTCATTAACGGTTCGGAAGAATCGGGGATTGATATTCTTCGTAGTAAAATTAAAAACTTTGCATCTTCTGTTTCACTGACTGATGCAAAGAAAGTAGTCATCCTTGACGAGGCTGATTATCTTAATGCTAACTCTACTCAACCAGCTCTGCGCGGGTTCATTGAAGAGTTTAGTAGCAATTGTCGATTCATCTTTACATGTAACTTTAAAAATCGTATCATTGAACCTCTACACTCTCGTTGTGCTGTAGTAGAATTCAAGATCGAGAATTCTGAAAAGCCAAAGATCGCCGCAGGTTTCTATCGCCGTGTCATGGATATTCTATCTTTTGAAAAGGTTGAAGCCGACAGCAAGGTTGTAGCTGAACTAATCACTAAATACTTTCCTGATTATCGACGTATTCTTAATGAACTGCAACGATACTCTGTGAGTGGTGTTATTGATTCGGGTCTTCTCGTTAATCTAGGTGATGAATCTTATATAGAACTTGTTAAGAATCTTAAAGCTAAGAACTTTACAGAAGTGCGTAAGTGGGTAGGAAGAAATAGTGATATCGAATCCACTGAACTTTTCCGCAAGCTTTATGATAAAGCTGTTGATTATCTCGAACAGTCTTCTATCCCTCAACTTGTTTTAATACTTGCTGAGTATCAATATAAAGCGGCATTTGTTGCAGATCGTGAAATCAATACGATGGCAGCACTCACTGAATGTATGGCTCAACTGAAGTTTAAGTAATGGATCCAATTCTTCTAGATTTTTTAACATATGTTTTCTTTTTCTGGCTCGGTTGGAATTGCCGAGAGTTGCGTGCTTATATGTGGCTAAGAAAAAATGGATCATTCGTTGAAGAAGAAGAAGAGAAAGACGTCAATCAAGTACAAATCATTGTAGATATAAAAGACGATATGATTTTTATTTACGAAAGAGATACGCTTCAATATCTTGCTCACGGCAAAGATCATGAAGTTATAGAAAAAATGTTAATAGAAAAGTTTCCAGGTAAAACCTTTGCAGCATCTCCTCAAGATCTTTTGAAATTAAGCAAATGACAACATCATTTTTTGATTTTCTAAATGCTATAAATGATACTAAGGTTGACCTAATAAAGGAAGATCCTCAAAGTGAAAAGGATTACATTCCATTCATGGTTAATCGCGGGTTGTCTTACTTTGCAGACACTGTTATGTTTGCAAATGAAATGAACTCGTATTCTTCAATCAATAAAAACTGGCAATTTGATTTTTATAGAATTGGAGTACCAAAGAAGAAACGCTTTTCAAAGTGGCATAAAAAAGATCAGGCTAGCGATGACATTAAGATTGTTATGAAAGAGTACGGTTACTCCTCTGAAAAAGCTGCTCGAGCTTTAGAGTTACTTACTGAAGAACAAATTAAAACTCTTAAGGAAAAGTACAAAATCGGAGGTAGATAAACGTATAAATATTACAGTCTAATGTAGATATTATGACAATAAATATAAGAGGTAGTGAAAATGACTGTAGAATTAATTTATTACGATTGGACTCCTGATTCAATGCTTGAGGTGATTTTGCCAGAACCTGATAATTTTCTAAAGGTTCGTGAAACACTCACTCGTATCGGAGTGGCTTCCCGTAAAGATAAAACACTGTATCAATCTTGTCACATCTTGCATAAGCAAGGTAGATATTTTATCGTTCACTTTAAAGAACTATTTGCGCTTGATGGCAAAGAGGCAAACATTACAAGTGGAGATATAGAGCGTAGAAATACTATCACTGGTCTTTTATCAGACTGGGGATTGTTAAAGATCGTTGTGCCAGCTAAAGCGGAACAGCGTGTTTCTTTGTCGCAAATCAAGGTTGTATCCTTTAAGGAAAAAGCCGATTGGACATTAACTGCTAAATATAATATTGGCAACAAAAAAACTAAGTAATGGAGAAATATATGTTAAAATTTGAATTGACACTTGATGAAGCAAACATGGTTCTTGGTTCTTTAGGTAAGCAACCATTTGATATGGTTGCAGGTCTTATCACTAAGATTCAGGAACAAGCTCAACCTCAACTTCCAGCTTTAGAAGCTAAGATGAAGGCTGAAGCAGAAGCTAAGGCTGCAGCTGCAGAAAAAGTTCAAGCAGAAGCCGTAAACTGATATAAATAGTTATATCCCTCGGGATGGGAACGTAGGAACTCTTCTACCTTAGGAGCGTTAAGGCTGGCAGTACGATAAGCTGCCCCTGTAACCAGTAAGCAGGATTTTAACCGACATGCCTTCGGGGTGTCATTTTTATTTTACTCGCTTAATAGGAGCAAACTATGTTGCAAAATGTCAACTCGGCTATTGATATATTTCAAGACGCCAAAACTCAGTTCGTCAAAACATTCATAACGAATGAAGAACTAGCAAAACCCCTCAACGCCTTTATCGAAGCACAAACTGCTTATGCTAAAGCTGTAACTGTAGAAGCATCTAAGTTTTTTACGACTCTTGGTCTTGCTGCATACAACTTTGACGCTAAAAAAGCTTACGCTAAGAAATAAGGAGTGAACTATGACATACATTAAAGATGTATTTGGCCGTGACATGTTCAAAGACTTTGACAAATTTTATGTTGGGTTTGATGATCAGTACAATCGACTAGCCAAGATTCATGATGATCTAACTAAAGCTATTCCCAACTATCCTCCTTACAATATTAGGAAGACTGGCGATAATCAATACACTATTGAAATTGCTGTAGCAGGTTTTGCACAGCAAGATATTGATATTGAAATTCAAGGTGGTCATCTTGTCGTTAAGGGTAACGTTAAGAATGCTGAAGAAGATGATACCAACTATCTATTCAAAGGCATTGCAGCTCGCAACTTCACTCGTACCTTCGCTCTTGAAGATCAGATTGAAATCAAAGATGCAGAGTTGTTTAACGGTATGCTAAAGGTATTCCTTGAGCGTATTATTCCAGAATATAAGAAGCCTAAAAAGATCGCTGTTAAAGAAGGCGGTAAAAAACAACTCCTAACAGAGGAGCACAGAAATGAAACTACTAAATCATTTTAAGAAGGCGATTTTATTCTGGATCGAAATTATGCAAGAAGTTATAACTTCAATTAAGAAATCAAAAAGCCAAAGATATAAGTAAATATACGTAATAGTATTGTACTTTTAATCATAAATGGGGTATAATTAATTATACCCCATTTTCAATTTTATTATGCGATTCTATACATCAGTTAACCGCTATGGTAACAACCTCCTATATCGTGGATATCAGGACGGTCGTCGTATCAAGAAAAAGATTCCCTTTAAGCCTACGCTCTATGTGAAAGGCAAAGGTAACTCTCAGTTTACATCTCTTGATGGCACTAATGTTGACGCTATCAAATTTGACTCTATGCGAGAAGCTAAAGAGTTTGTTGAGAAGTATTCAGATGTCGAGAACTTTAACGTATATGGAAACACTAATTATATTGCACAGTTTATTGCACATGAGTTTCCTAATGAAATAAAGTTTGAACGCAACAAAATTCGTGTTCATACGATCGATATTGAGGTTGCGTCTGATCAGGGTTTTCCTGAACCCAACCAAGCACTTCATCCAGTAATCTCTATTGCTATTAAGGATAGCATCCTTGACACATACTTTGTGTGGGCTCTTGGTGATTATGATGTTGATAAGTCTATCATGAAAACTTCTCAAGTTCGATACACTAAGTGTAAGGATGAACTAGATTTACTTAAGCAATTCATTGCGTTTTGGCATGACGAATTCACTTGTCCAGATGCAATCACCGGATGGAACATTCGTACATTCGATATTCCATATCTTGTAAACCGAATCAATCGCATGCTTGGTCAAGATGACGTTAAGAAACTATCGCCTTGGGGATTGGTTGAAGAACGTATGGTGTCAATGCGTAAAGGCCAAGTACAAATCTATGATCTGATTGGTATTGCACAACTAGACTACATGGATCTATTCATGAAGTTTGGTTACTCCTTTGGTCCACAAGAATCATATCGTCTTGATCACATTGCATATGTAGTTCTCGGTGAACGCAAGCTTGCATATGATGGAACACTTCATACTCTGTATCAGACTGATCACCAGAAGTTTATTGATTATAACATTAAAGACGTAGACCTTGTCGACCGAATGGAAGATAAGATTGCTATGATTACGCTTACACTAACTATGGCGTATAAAGCTGGCGTTAATTACTCTGATACAATGGGTACCGTTGCTATATGGGATTCTTTAATTCATAGAACTCTTATGTCGCAAAACATTATCGTTCCGCCAAATAACGATAGCTTTAAGCGAGACTATGATGGTGGTTACGTAAAAGAACCTCAGTGTGGCATTCACGACTGGGTGTGTTCCTTTGATGTTAACTCGCTTTATCCCAACATTATTGTTCAATGGAACATGAGTCCTGAAACAATTCTGAAAGGTGATATTCAACCTAGTGTCACAGTAGATAGATGTCTTAATGGCTTAATCAATGACACCGATAAGTGTATGGCAGCAACCGGCCAATTTTTTTCAAAGCAGAAGCAAGGCTTCATGCCAAAAATCATTGAAGAAATGTATGATGAACGTTCTGCAATTAAGAAGAAGATGCTAGTTGCTAAACAAGAACTTGAACTAGCCGATAAGAATAACAAAGCTGAGATCTATAGAATTGAACGTGATATTAACCATTATGAAAATCAACAATTAGCAATTAAGATTCTTCTTAACTCACTTTATGGTGCACTTGGCAACAAGTACTTCCGTTACTTCACGATGGAGATTGCAGAAGGTATTACCCTGACTGGTCAATTGATTATTAAGTGGGGTGAGAAATATATCAACGAGTATCTTAATAAAGCACTTAAAACTAATAAAGACTATGTTATCGCAATCGATACTGACTCAATTTATTCAAACTTCTCAAGCTTGGTTGATGCAGTCGTCCCCGACGCAACCACGGCAAAGAAAGTTGACTTCCTCGATAAGGTCTGTAAGAAGATCGAAACGGACGTCTTCGATACTGCATTCAAACAACTCGGAACAAATCTCAACGTCTTCAAACACAGAATCAGTATGAAGCGTGAAGGCATTGCAGATCGTGGAATCTGGACTGCTAAGAAACGATATATACTTAATGTATGGGACAATGAAGGAGTTCGTTATGCAAACGCTAAGCTTAAGATCATGGGCATCGAAGCCATTAAGTCGTCTACACCAGCGCCGTGTAGAGAAGCTATGGAGAGCCTCTTCCAGATTCTCATTAATGGTACTGAGTCTGAAACTCAACACTTTATACAAGAATTTAGGAATACCTTTGACAGTCTTCCCGTCGAAGAGAAAGCTTTCCCACGTGGTGTATCCTCCCTCAAGCAATATGCAGATTCTAAAACAATCTACAAGAAGTCAACACCAATAAATTCTCGTGCTGCACTATTGTACAATAATTTACTAAAGCAACACGGTCTAGAAAATTCGTATGAAATGATTAAGGAAGGTGAGAAGATTAAGTACATATATCTTGATCCAAAGAATCCTATCCGTGAAGATGTTATTGCATTTCCTGAAGTACTTCCTCCCGAATTTGGATTACATCGTTATATCGATAATGATACACAATTTGAAAAATCATTCCTCGATCCAGCTAAGATTATTTTGAATGCTATCGGTTGGAAGGCAGAAGAGGAAGCAACGCTAGAGGATTTCTTTGCATGAATATGAAAAACCTAAGTCATTATGTTAGAGTATATGATGATGTATTAGAACCAGAAATGTGTAAGAAGATAATTGATGTCTTCAATGATAAACACGAGTTTAATACACAGCGTGAATCTAAACATTCTTGGGAAAAAGATTATCGTTCATTCGTAGAAGTTAACATCACTAAAGAAGAACCCTTCAAAGAATTTATTGAAGAGTATTACATCAGAATGCGAAATGTTTATGAACATTATAAAGAAGTAACTGGCGTAGAGTTCTTTCCACAAAAGTTTGCATTTGAAGATGCAAGACTAAAACGATACTTCAATAACGATTACGATCAATTTGGTTGGCATGTAGACGTTGGAGATAAGCCATCAGCATCAAGATATTTAGTAATGTTTGCTTATCTAAATGATGTTGAAGAAGGCGGAGAAACTGAATTCGAAATAGATTGTCTTGTCAAACCAAAATGTGGTAGAATGGTGGTATTCCCGCCTATGTGGATGTATCCTCATAAAGGAAGAAAGCCTGTTAGCAATGACAAATATATTCTATCAACATACCTGCATTACACATAGGAGAAACAATGAGCATACTAGATAAAATTAAAAAGAATACTACGATTAAAGAATCTGCGATTCTGTCGCAATCTAAGTTCTTCACTAAGAAGGATATGATTCCTACCTCGATTCCAGCAATTAACGTTGCACTAAGTGGTAGACTAGATGGTGGACTAACTCCAGGTCTTACGATGTGGGCTGGTCCTTCCAAACATTTCAAAACAGCATTCAGCTTGCTTATGGCAAGATCATACCTAGATAAGTACCCAGATGCAGCACTTCTTTTCTACGATTCTGAATTCGGTACTCCACAAAGTTATTTTGATAGTTTTGGTATTGACACTGAGCGGGTGCTCCATACTCCTATTACAGATCTTGAACAACTAAAATTCGATGCAATGCAACAGATTAATAACATCGATCGAGGTGATCGAGTAATGATTGTCATTGACTCGATTGGTAACCTTGCTTCTAAGAAAGAAGTGGAGGATGCACTTGAAGGCAAGTCTGTTGCAGATATGTCTCGTGCTAAACAAATTAAATCTTTGTTTCGTATGGTAACACCTCACCTTACGATTAAAGATATTCCTATGGTTGTAGTCAATCATACTTATATGGAACAAGGAATGTTTCCTAAGGCTATTGTTTCTGGTGGAACAGGCCCTTACTATTCCGCCGACAACATTTTCATTCTTGGTCGTCAACAAGAAAAAGAAGGAACCGAAATCGTTGGTTATAATTTTATCATCAACGTAGAAAAATCACGATATGTTAAAGAAAAATCTAAAATACCTGTCTCTGTATCTTTTGACGGTGGCATTAGCAAGTGGTCTGGTTTATTGGATATCGCACTCGAATCTGGACATGTTATCAAACCTAGCAATGGTTGGTATTCAAAAGTAAATAAAGAAACTGGAGAGATTGAAGATAAAAAGTATCGTATTAAAGACACAGATACTAAAGACTTTTGGATGTCGATTGTTACATCTAAATCTTTCAACGACTACGTACAAAATAAGTATGCAATCGCGCATGGTGATATCATTCGCGATGAAGAGATCTTACAACAGATGGAATCGTATGAAGACAACACCGCTGAGGCCGCATAAAGTTCTTGGAAGACCGGGTCACAATGGTGACTCTCATGCTTTGTGTTTTACGACTGGAGAGTTTGCTAACATCATCTTTACTTACACTGATGTTAACTTTAAGGAAGACACAGAGAATGACAAACTTGTAGTCGGATTTGAGTATTATGTTCATGATGTTCCAAAAGAATGTTATGGATATAACAAAGAAGCTTTTGAAAAAGAACTCGGCGACTTTGTGGTACAATTACTATATTATGGACTTGAACGCGACAAACTAGGATTTATTGATGACCAAGAGAATAGAACAGACCATCCTTTCGAATCTAATTCACAATGAGGAATTTTGTCGAAAGGCTGTACCATTTCTAAAAACAGAATATTTCTCTGATCACTTTGAGAACGTGATCGCACAGGAACTTCTATCATTCTTTACTGAGTATAATAAACCTGCATCGTTAGATATTCTCGCAATCCAACTTGGAAATCGCAAGGATCTTCGTGGTGAACAGTTGGGTCAAATCGAATCTTATATCAATGAACTCACTTATAAAACTGACAACGATGACTGGTTACATAAGCACACTGAAAAGTTCTGCAAAGACCGTGCTGTCTATAATGCTATCATTAGTTCTATTGAAATCATTGACGGAAAAGATAAAGCCAGAACACAAGACGCAATACCTTCACTTCTTTCAGACGCCCTTGCAGTATCCTTTGATAATACTGTTGGTCATGATTATCTCGAAGATTTTGAACAGAGGTACGGATTCTACCATCGACAAGAAGAAAAGCTTGAATTCGATCTAGATCTTTTTAACAAAATTACAAAGGGTGGTCTATCTAAGAAAACTCTTAATGTAATTCTTGCTGGCACTGGTGTTGGTAAGTCTTTATTCATGTGTCACTACGCAGCATCTTCTTTGATGCAAGGTAAGAATGTTTTATACATTACACTTGAAATGGCCGAGGAACGTATTGCAGAACGTATTGATGCAAACCTTCTTAACATGACAATGGATGAACTTAATAAAGTTGAACTAGATGTCTATGAATCGCGTATCGGAAAGCTTATTAAAAAGACAGCGGGTAAACTAATCGTTAAGGAATACCCAACTGCATCTGCTCATGCGGGTCACTTCAAAGCTTTGCTTGAAGAACTCAAGATGAAGCGTAACTTCAAACCAGATCTTATTGTAATCGATTACCTAAACATCTGTGCATCTTCTCGCATTAAACATGGTTCTGGTGTTAACTCATATACATATGTCAAGTCTATTGCCGAAGAACTTCGTGGTCTTGGTGTAGAGTATAATGTTCCGGTTCTTTCAGCAACACAAACAACTCGAGGTGGATATGATAATACCGACGTGGACCTTACTGATACCTCCGAGTCTTTTGGCTTGCCTGCTACTGTGGATTTTATGTTCGCCCTTATTTCAACTGAAGAGCTTGAAAATCTTAACCAGATCATGGTTAAACAGCTTAAGAATCGCTACAATGATCCTTCTTATTACAAGCGTTTTGTTATTGGCGTGGACCGTAGCCGTATGAAATTGTATGATGTAGAAGATACTGCACAAAAGAATATTGCAGATTCTGGACAAGATGATGGACCATCTTTTGATAAAACATCTTTCGGGCAAAGGATGAAACAAGCCGGAGATGGATTTAACTTTTAATCGTAATTATGTTATAATATTAGTAAGGAGTTATTATGAGTATGAATTGGGTAGCTGACATGCAGGCAATGCATCAGAAGTATGGTGTTAATCCTGTTATTCGTAATTTTGATAGTGATAAGCTTATGGCTTTTCTAAAATTTAGAATTGACTTTCTTCAAGAAGAACTTGATGAAATGCGTAAAGCTGTAGTTGATTTTCAATCTGGAAAAATCAGTGGTAACAAAGCAGCAGATGATACGGTCGATGCTCTAATCGATTTATGCGTTGTTGCTATTGGAACTCTTAATGCTTATGATGTTAATGAGTACACTGCATGGAATCGTGTGTATGAAGCTAATATGGCGAAGGAAGTAGGTATCAAAGAATCTCGTCCTAATCCTCTTGGCTTACCAGACCTAATCAAGCCCGAAGGTTGGACTGCACCAACACACCAAGATAACGTTGGACTTCTAAATAAGGTATTCGTTTAATGTATTCACTCACCGTCTTTAAGTCTATCTTTGATAACAAGACAGAAACAAGAGTTGACTTCGATTCTTTCGAGAAGTTCGAGAAGTCGCTGTATCATCTGTCTACTCTTCCAGGATACAAGGCTAAGCGTGGTGAGTTTACAAATAAAGCATCACCTCTAATTTCTCCAGCGATTTATAAACCTAATACAACTAGAGCAAATGCTAATGTAATTGAGTGGGCATCATGGGCTGCTCTAGATGTAGATAATACAACATATGATGGAGATCTCGAGAATGAATTGGCTAGGCTTTACCCTAATACTTATTTTATCTGCTATTCAACTGCTAGCAGTAGTCGCAGTGCACCGAAGTTCCGCTTGGTGTTCCCACTTACGCGAGCTGTTAGGTCAGCAGAAATTCGACACTTCTGGTTTGCCCTCAACACCGAATTTGGCATGGTGGGAGATAGACAGACTAAGGATTTGTCTCGAATGTATTACGTCCCAGCGCAATATCCTAATGCTTACAATTTTATCTTTACTCATCGCTCAGATAACTATCTTGACGTTGATGCTCTTCTAAAGAAGCACGAATACAATGACAACTCTTCTTCTAATAGTTTTATTGATAGGCTTCCTGTTGAGATGCAAAAGGAAGTTGTAGCGTACCGTCAGCAGCAACTTCAGAGTAATAAAAGAAATTATGAATGGAAGTCATATAGTGATTGTCCATTCGTAAATCGTAAACTTGTAAGTGAGTATAAACAAATATCAGGTGTAGATGGTTCTGGTCGTTACTCAATGATTTATAAGATTATGACATCGATTGCATGCAATGCAATCAAAAGTAAGTATCCTATCACTGAGTATGAGATCGTAGATCTTGTAAGACAACTTGACCGTGATACTGCAAATAGATATGCCAAGCGACCTCTCAATGTAGAAGCTTCTCGAGCCATAGAATTCGCCTATAAGAATGCTCTATAAGGCAAGAATATTCGTAAAACTCTGTACAAATATTCGTCTATTTGATATAATATTACTACAACATTGGAGAATTGTATGAATGATCATGATCGTAGTAACCTTAACTTCCTTCTGAATATTACTCCTGAAGTCTTTGACGACTGGATGGATCAGGCAGACACTGATGATATTGACTATGCTTTGGAACTACTTGCTATGCATAAGTCAGAACTCGTCGTAGGATTGCTTGAGCTGAAGGATAATGTTGAAG
>Ga0222712_10000580_pt1 | contig 47535 bp, 11 predicted proteins | sample C33_657DmetaG_FD_165043 | JGI IMG/M metagenome (GOLD analysis project Ga0222712, IMG submission 165043) | Estuarine water microbial communities from San Francisco Bay, California, United States - C33_657D | ecosystem: Environmental > Aquatic > Marine > Unclassified | place: USA: California... | reverse complement strand
AAAAGTTAATTTGTACAAATCTCTTTTGTCCAAGCTGAGTCAGAAATTTTTTTAATATTGGATTTATTTGGAGAAAACGCACATATTGACCCCCCTGTAGCGCTGCAAACTGACCACCCTAAGTTGTTGTTTTTTCAAAGAGTGTAAAGAGCTGTTTGGGTAGATTAAAAATAAGGGTTTTTATTCTTTTTCCTCCTCTTTGGTTATTTGTTTTTTTCTAAGTGATTCTCCTTTTAGTTCTATACGGTGCGCATTATGTACCACCCTGTCAAGTATCGCATCTGCAATAGTTTGTTCTCCAATAACCTCGTACCAGCCCTTTATAGGTAGTTGAGAAGTAATGATGGTTGAACGTTTTCCATGCCTGTCTTCGATAATTTCCATTAACGAACTTCTACTTTGATTATCAAAAGGTTGTATACCAAAGTCATCAAGTATGAGAAGGTCTTGTTTTTCTAACCGGTTCATTTCTTTGATCGAAGATCCATCTGCTTTGGCCATTTTAAGCTGTGCCATAAGTTTGATAGTATTGGTATAGAAGACTTTATAACCAAGCTGGCAAGCCTCATGGCCAATAGCAGATGCTATAAAACTCTTACCTGTTCCTGTACTTCCTGTGATTAAAAGGTTCTCATACTTTTTAATAAATGAACCATCAGCCAGGCGGTGTAATTGGTTTTTATCAATGCCTCGTTATTCGGCGTTCTCTACTTGTTCTATCGTGGCTTTATAGCGGAACCTTGCATTACGTAGACCTCTGTCAAGCGCTCTGTTGTGACGATCATCCCATTCACTTTCTATCAGCATCGAGGTCATCTCATCTGCAGTATAGGGCTCTGAACGGGGTGTTTCCATACCACTTTTAAAAGCGTGGTACATACCAAAAAGACGCATACGGCGCATCTTATCTAGTGTTTCTTGATTCATGTGTTTTGTTTTTAGGTGATAAATAATATGAGTTTGTTTATTGATAGTAATCCTCTCCTCGTATGTTTTGATGGTCTGGCATACTTGCTTGTTCAAGTTCATCCTCGGTTAACTCATCATAGTTTTTTTCAAGTATCTGTACGATGATGGGATAGCCGTAAATACGGTAGCTGCTAGCTCTATTGCATGCATTTTTTAACCGCTCCGCACCAACTTTACGCTGTAGATGGATAATGCCAAGACAAGATTTATAGGCTTGTTCTGGGTGCTTTTTATGTTCAAGTATGGACACTACATAGCTAGCCACATCCTCGTGTATAGCCCTTGATTCTTCTATAAACTTTTCTGGCGACCACTCACTCACATGTTTATGCGCACTTGCTAAGTGATCATCACTTGTGGTATAATTATAGCGCTTGTACTCTCTTTTATGCAGCGCTATACGCTCGTATTTATAATAGATCTCAACTTGAGTGGAGGTAAATAATAGCTTTACTTTTTTACCAATAAAGCGGTAAGGCACACTGTAATAATGTTTGTCAACACTTAATGTCACGTGTCCATTTTTCATAACCGTGGCTACTAGCTGCAACCTACACTCATAACGGAACTGCGGTAATGTTTTTAATGTGTGCCGCTCCAACTCCTCGAACTGCTGTCTTCGACTGTAATTACGACCTTTAAAAGAAGCAGTATTATGTTCCTCCAACCATTTGCCTATCGCTGCATTTAACTCCTCCAGGCTATAATAAATTTTAGTTCTTATGTGCGTGTAGATTCTTGTGTATATAATCTTTACCACACCTTCCACTAGTGCTTTATCCTTGGGTCTGTATGCTCTTGCTGGGAGCACCACGGTACCGTAGTGTTCAGCAAAATCAGCAAAGGTCTCATTGATAATAGGTTCGTACTTACTACTCTTGGTTACAGCAGAACGTAAGTTATCTGGAACTATCGCTGCTGGTACGCCACCAAAATAATGCAGTGCATTCTCACATACTTTTACCAGGTCTTCTTTACGCTGCGTCATCACGGCTTCTACATAAGTTAACTGGCTACATCCAAGTATCGCAGCAAACACTTCCACCTCAGTAACTTCTCCTGTTTCTTTATCTACTATGGAGAGTTTTTCTCCCGCAAAATCAATGTACATTTTATCACCTGCCTTATGCTCCATATGCATCACAGGCTTCACCCTTTTTGTATACACGGCGTAGTACTTCCTGAACTGCGTATACTGATACGCAGGGGTATTATTAGCATAGTAATGCTTCCAGAGTGACAACATAGTCACTCCTTTTTTGGTCATCTGTTTTTCGTAATCGGGAAGTAGTTCCTGTAGACGGTCAAAACGATCGTCTCTAACAACAGGAGGAGGTTCTGTAAATAATTGCTCTAACTCATAGTCGCTGAGTAGTGCAATATCCTCATATGTAATGTGTAGTGATAGGAACCTAGCAATATACCTTTTAAGGGTATTACGGGCTACGCCCGTAATAATGCTGATTTGTTTTTTACTAGTTCCTTCGGTAAAATACCTGAGTACCTGTCTTAACTTGAGCATAGCGATGGGTTTATTAGCCATAGTCTACTGTATTGGTTTATTTACCAACTTCAGTATTTATGGCATCCCAAACAAATACTCTTTAACTCTTTTTAAGGGGTGGTCAATTTGCTGCGCTACAGGGGGTCAACTTCGAGCGATACGAGGGGTCAATTTGAAACGCGATGAGGGGGTCAGTTTAAGCGTTTTTTCCAGCTTCATCTATTGAAATGCCCTCTCTCTGGAAGTCTAAAATTGTTGCCTTTCCTGCACCTATGGTTGCCCAGTCGGTTTGTTCAACATTTGTGTAATGAAATTTATAAATATATTCATGATTCCCTTTTAGCAAAACAACATGCGAATTCGATTTTTTGATTTCCCACAACAATTTCAAAACCTTTCCCGAAAAATTTCCTCGATCAATATAATCACCGAGCAGTAATAACATTTGCTCTTTTGGTTCCCAATGAGCAAGCATTTTTTCAAGTGAATAATAACATCCATGTATGTCACCAATTATGAATGTATGCATAGTTACAGGTATAATTTTTAATCTGTTATTTAACCAAATAAAGAAATTGCTATTTCCGCAGAAAAAATGCGCAAATCAATTATATATAGAAATTAAATCTCTTTAACCACCCTAAAACCCGCGTGTTGAACAAAATCTCGTCTAAACCACAAACGATAGTATCTACTAGCACTATTACCGGTAGATGCCCATGAACCTCCAGCCATCATGCCATGTTCAGAGCCAAAATAGGGAAGAGAGAAGTCTTTGTAATATGGATGTTCTTTAAAACCTGTTAAAGGTTTAAAATCGTCTGCCAAAATTTCCCAAACATTTCCAATAATATCATAAGGAGCTTTGTCACCAAAATATCCTACCGGAGACGAGGATCCAAATCTGAAGTTTATGTTTGCGTCCTGAACATCATGGAAATCGTGATCTGGCGAAACAAAATAAATATCTGTGATTCTCTTCCATTCTGCCTCTGTCATTAACCTATACTCGTTTCCTTTCCACTTACAATATGCCTCAGCTTCATGCGCTATGACTTCAACAGGCCAATTCCCTGGCATATCAATGATATCAAACATGGCTCTTAATTTGAAAGTATCTTCTCTTCTCTCCCAAAATTTCGGAAATTCAATGCTCTGTTCTTTGATCCAATTCCACCCCGATTCAGACCAAAATTTCGGATTATTATAACCTCCAGCATTCACGAACTCTAAATAATCATCATTTGTCACAAGATTTTTTCCAACTGAAAAACTCTTGACCGAAAAAGTCTTCTCGCCATACTCATTGTCCCACCCATACATTTGCGAGCCAATTGGGCGACCTAGCTTAACTTCCCCCCCCTCAATTGACACAAAGCCAGTCTCTGGAATAAAATCCTTATCAATTGAATAATCCCAATTCTCAGGTTTTCTTATGAGTTCAGCTGTGTACTGTCGAATTAAAACGGACGACGTCTCAAAATGTATTCTTTCGTGCTCGATCGACATTAGAATAGTCCAATATGGGCTATCCCAATTGATCTCTGCAGGTAAATTATCTGAATTAATCACTCCTATAATTGCGTCAAAAATTTTAGATCTAAATTCTACAACTTTCTCATATTGTGGCCAACCATATTTTTCTAGATCATCCTTAGTTGATGGATCAACACCAACAGCAAATAAATTTTCAAAAGTTGGATTAATAACTTCATTGTAAAGACCTGCACTTCGAAGTTTATTTATATAAAATGCGGCCACATGACCATAGTAAAAAATAAGAGGATGTCTTCTCGGATCAGGATTGATATATAAACTATCGACTTCTTTAATTGAACTAAACAAGTACTCCGTCATAAGCCAACTATTCTGAAAATAGTCAATTAAATCCGCGCGTTTTACGGAGTTAATTTGAACAGGGACTATCGAATTTAATTTTTTTGAAACCATTATGCAATATTTTAGGGTTAGACTTAACAAATATAGGATTAAAATTATTTTATATACTTCAATAACTGATAAAAAACAACAAAAAAATATTACCTAACCTGAGGCCTCAGGCCATTACCATATAATTTAAAGACTCCTAGCAGGAATTCATCATGGCTCTATATTTTGCCCCATCGTGTCTTTCGACAAACAGGTAGTTATTCCTTTTGATGTAGACAGGCCTACTTCTGTTCTCGTCCATATTGTTGTCTAGTCCAAGGAGATCCGTTTGGATATATAGACAGAGTTTATCCAAGCTCTTTAGCTTCTAATCTAATGACTCTCACATTGCACCTTTGGGTAATACTGTTCGAGAGGTTTCATAATCCATGCCCTGAGCTTTCTCAATCAAGGCTGGGCTTTGTCTTTTCGGTAAAATAGTTTGACTTCACAAATCTTCTACTGTTCAATTATTTATTACACTAAAGCCTACAACCAGTCGAACAGGGCCAATTCTTACTCATCTCTTAACTTGCTACTTTAAATCGCCCAATGGAACTTCCGTCTGGTTCATGTATCAGGCAAAGACTCCAACTGCGTTATACTTTCTCTCTTAGCAAAATATTTAGTAATCTAATGTAATTGGTCACAATGTGTTCTCAGACAAAACTATATCCTGTTAATTGTAGCACTTAGGTTGGCGTTTTAGTAACAAACCATCTACATACTATTACGGGATTATGCTAGTTGCGATGCAGCATCTTCCACAAATTGTTACAAGGATGAAAAATAATAACGAGGACGAACCATATTCTTAACGAAGAGTCCAAATAGGAAATAGATTATAACAATTCTAATCTCCCCCAAAGGTATTCATTACTTTTTTTGTTGGAATAATCCCACAATTCAAAATTGGGCTCTTCTTTTAAACCATCAAAAAAATCATTCCAAATTCTAAGCATTTCTTTCCAATGAATATTATCAGATTCCAAATTTTTTTGATCCATGTAATGTATAAATGGGGAAGTGGCAAAATCGAAATCCCGATGTAAAAAAGCTTGCGATCCTGGAACGAAAAAAGATGAATCCTTAAAAGTACTTTCTGGCTTTCGATTATTCTTAAATAAAGCAAGTCCAATAGCCCATTCATCTGCACTTTGCATAAACCCGAAATCTCGATTGAGCTTAAAATAAAATGTCTTAATATCGTGAAGTAACTTGTAATTCTGTTCCTTATGGGCTATATATACTATTCCACAATTCCATCTACATGCATAACTATTCACATAACTTGGAACATCTTTCTTGTCTATCTTAGGATAGATACTTAAAATATCTTGAACAATACCATAACTAGTTAGCGGCTCTGTCAGAAAAGTGGCATGCCGCATTCGATCTATGGCCATTTCCCCACCTCCCTTAGCAATACCCGTATCGTAATCTAGATATAAAATATCTTTTCTGTATGTTTTAAAAATCTTTTCAAACAAATAAACCCTGGCGTGAGCTGTCCCAAAGGCACCACCTATTTTACGAAAATGTTCATTCTCATCATGAAATCCCCCGTCAAATCTGAATAACAATTTTGAATTTTCAATCCTTTTAGAAAATCGCTTATCTATTCTTTTAAATACAATTCGTTTTTCTTTAATCTTAAGTTTCGTTCTCAAATAGCCTGAATGATTCGAATAAATTATTATTTCATCAACAGCACTACCTAGCTCTCTCAATACCGTATATATACTTAGTGAAAGCATCAATACAGAATTTGATTGATTTTGATTTTCTGGAACATCAAATGTATAGAATACAATCATAGTTAGCTTTTATCAAAAAAAGGGTCAGTGAAATAAGGATGTTCAGGCTCAACATAAAAGAAAAAAACATTACCAACAATATTATTCTCTCCTAGTTTATCACGCCAATGTAATTGATCTTCACCCAATATGGTCACAGCTTCATTTACACCAAAACTAAATTTGCTCCCTTCGACATAAATAGGCCACTCTTGATCGCAATAAACACATAAATCGATATTGTATGTATTACCTGCATTATCCTTGTGTTTTGGCAAAAAGGATTCTGGGGTGTTGTATTCAGCAAAAAAAGCATAAGAAGGAACTAATGTTTCGGATTGAAAAACTCTTCTGGCCAATGGCAAAAGTTCAAATAAAACTTCTGACATCATTGGACAAGCTTCCATTTTAAAACTTTTTCGTCCAATAGATTGTTCATCGAGAAATTCTCCACAATCCAAAACAGACTTTATTGCATCGTTCAATTTACTAAGAGTATCTAGGCTTAGTACTTCTTTAATGATTACATTTTTCTCATTCATGACTTTTAATAAAATCTTTTATTTTTTTAAAATTATTAGAAATTGTTAGCATATTATCGTGATTTCCATCAAAGGATACATCAATTACCTTTCCAGTAGTTATATCTTTTCTTGAAAAGAGTTTGACCGAAGATTTTTCAGGATAGAAATTCACAATCTCGATATTCTTTAATGTGCCTATAAAATAGTCGTTTTGATATTTTAATTTTCGATCTTCGGAAAAATATTTAGTAAGACTTTCCTGTCTTTGTAAAATTTCATCTTTATCTAGATTCGACATCTCGTGCTCGTTAATCATCACGATTTTTTGCTTTTCATCTTCAAAATCATCATAAACTGAGCCATCGAAATTCAAAATTCTAGTAATAGTATATGGAGAGTAATAAGCTACTCTGTATGCGACACGGAAACCATAAGAAGCACCTCCCAGTAAAATACGAGTAAACCCAAAGCTCTTGAATTCCGCAACAATAGTTTTGGCAAAGAAATCAGTATCAAAAAGTTGATCTGTATCTGAATAATAATTACAAGAGATGACATTATAATCTGCTTTTAAATACTTTGCCAATTCCAAATAATAAAGCCCTTCACCAAAAAAAGCAGGAAACAAAACTAATACAGGCTTATTCAAATCAAAACTACCTGTGAGTGAATAAAGTAAACTAGTTTCTTTATTTTTTGGTTTCATTAAAAATTTAAATAATTCATAGATAGAACTTGAATTAATAATATCTTTAATTGAAAGCGAATAACCTAATCGAACATTTAATAAACTGACGTACTGAATATATTGCAAACTTGTTAAACCAATTTCGTCAAAATTCATATCTATATCTACAGCTTCCTCTGAAAGAGGCATCACCTCATATAAAATCTTAACCAACTCTTGCTGTAACCATGTAACAGGTTTCTTCGTAGGTTTAGTTTCTCTTTCCTTTGAAAGAATAGATTGCAGTTGGTACTTATCTATTTTTCCATTTGCATTAAGTGGCATGTCAGGCAATCTGACTATTACAGAAGGTATAAAATTTGCCGGTAAATTCCCCTTCAAGAAGGTTCTTAAATCGAATTCGTTCAAGTAACCAGTATAAAATGAAGCTAGATACTTCGAGCCATTTGAATTAGTTGAATGCAAAGCAATGGCATTGGTAACATCAACATGTGATTTCATACATTTAATAATTTCATCTAGCTCAATTCTGACACCATTAATCTTTACTTGATCATCTATTCTGCCACTGTAATGAATACATCCTTTAAAATCTCTAAAAGCTAGATCACCTGTTTTATACATTCTTCCTAATTGATTATGGTGAATAAAACGTTCTGCATTTTCAGATAAATTATTGATATAACCAAAACCAACTGAATTACCTGCAATAAAAACCTCACCCTGCACACCAATAGGTAGTATATTCAAACAAGAATCTAAAATCCATATTTGATTATTACATGTTGGCAATCCAATATCTAGTCTTGTATCAAAATCAGAATATAAGAATTTCCTTCCTGTAACTACATGAGTTTCAGCTGGTCCGTATAAGTTATATACAATCAACTCATTATATTTTAAATACTCTTTCAAGGTATTCGAAATAAATAATTGCTCACCCGCTGAAACCAAATACTTCAACTTCGTTTTAGCTTTAACGAAAAACTCAAAAGTTATTAAAGCATTTAAAAAAGATGGGGATAAATAGAAAATAGTAGCTTCTGATTTCACAATTCGATTCGTCAATTTTGTATAGTCATTTCGATCATCTTCACTCAAACAAATTAATTGCCCACCAGAAAACAACGCATTAATGAACTCCTGAATACTTAAATCGAAACTCCAAGTTGTGAACTGAAAAACTTTTGGATTTGAATCCATTAATTCGGTTTCATGTATCATGTATAGATACAGATTAAACATGTTCAAATGAGTCAAGGCACATCCTTTCGGTATTCCAGTAGTACCAGATGTATAAATTATGTAAAGCAGATCAGATTCTAAACAAGTAAAATCTCTATTCGTACCTGAAATACGTCCTATGTTATCTTGAAAACTCAAAAGTTCAGATTTATTTATTACAAACTGAACATTACTATTATTTTTAATAAAAGAAATTCTTTTGGCAGGGTAGCTTCTATCTACAAATAAAAAAACCATGCCAGCCTTCGCGATTCCCAGAAAAAATATTGGAATCCATTCCGACCTTTCTAATTCGACTGCAACAACATCACCTTTTTTAAGGCCTTTATCAAACATCAAATAATTAGCAAACTTATTTGAAAGTTCATCTAGCTCTTTATACGTATAGTCTCGTTCAAGCCCTGAGATTGCAGTTAATGAGGCATATTTTTTAACAGCTTTCTCATAAAGGGTTGCAAAATCAGCAAAATCTTCATTTATTTCCTTCCCCTTGGAAATAATTATCATATCATCTCTTTGCTTTGTATCTAATAATCCCGTATGACCAACAAGAGAGTGACTTTCATTTATTAACAAATCAATGAACCGATTCAAAATTCTAAATATTGAATTAACTTGTTCTTCTGAATATGCAACATTACCAGATTTCCATATAAATTTTAACGAATCACCTTCTTGACCACACAAAAAGGTGATATCAAATTCCAACTTGTCATTGACTTGTAATCTTTTTGATTCAAACTTTTCCTGTGAATTGAATACATTTTCATTGGAAGTCGGATAATTCTCAAAAACAAACAAAACTTTCAAAGCACCTCCATTTCCTGGAATAACCTTACAGGTTTCATTTAATGGTAAGTATTGATGATTTTCTACCTGAGCAAAAAAATTAGAAACAGACCTAATCGTACTCAGGAAGGTATCTTCCAAATTAAACTTAACTCTGACAGGAATAAGATTGATAAAATTGAATATTAGATTTTCGATATTTTTAACCACATTTGGTCTACCAGAGACAACACTAGCAAATACTACATCATTAGTATTATTCAACTTTGCTAATAAAATTCCAAATAGCGATTGAACCACACTACTTAAAGTAAATCTATTATTCTTTGCAAATTCTATTAGCTTTTTAGTTGTGTGTCTTTCTAATTCAAATTCATATTGGCTCAAAATTGTCGTATCAGAAAAATGAACCGCAATCGGAGGTATAGAAATTGACTTTTCATACTCCTGCAAATAATTATTCCAAAAGTTGAAACTAATTGTTCTATCTATTTGCGCCAGAAATTTGAAATATTGCTTCAGTTTATTTTCACGTATAGGCATTTCTATTTCCATGCCATGATAGATATTTTCCCATTGCTTGAAAAATATTTGAGAACTCCAACCGTCCATAATGATATGGTGGTTTGTCCAAATCCTAATGTATTTGTCCTCCGCCAATTTTATAAAAGTAACTCTATATGCAGGCTTAGTTCTTAAATCAAAAGACGAATAATCATTTAAGATTATATCATCCAATTTGTTTTGACGTTCATCCTCAAAATAATCAGATATATCGAAAAAATTGTAACTCACTTCGAATTTCTTAAGGCAAATTTGCACAGGAATTGAAGAAACATCTGTTCGAAAGACTATTCGAAGAGCTTGGTTAAAATCGATAGTTTGAGACAAAGAATGTATCCACTTTTCGATATTTAACACCCCCTTAAATTCGTCAATAAATTGTTCTGTATATAAACCTGAATCAAATTCGGTATCACTAACGAATAAAAGACCAAGTTGAGATCCATTTAGAGGAAAAACATCTTCTATTTCTCCGTACTGCTTACTAAGTTCCCTCGTTACATCGAAACTTAGACCATTATATGTAAAAAGTGAAGGTAGCTGTCGCTTTTCATGAAAATTTGATAGTTCATCTGCTATTTTATATAAATGCATGTGAAATTTTTCTTTTAGCAACTGAATTCTTTTAACATCTAACCTCTTCTCACTAAACTGGATATTCAATTGTAAAGATTCATTTGCAATTTGTCCAGTAATCAATAAATTACTTTCCATTTCCAAATTTTCATGGACGTCTTTCCCATGTCGATACTCTGAAAGATTGAACAGTGAAATTTTAGAAGAATTTTCTGGTCTATTATTAATAGGTGAAGCTTGGTTTTCCAAATCTAATTGTCCGAGATAATTAAATGTAACTTCGGTATCATTATGATCCAAAATTGGACTTTTGGATAAGTAACGTATTATTCCATAACCAACTCCTTTTCCCGGAATTCTATTCAAAGCATCCTGGAGGGCATATATCGAATCAACATCTTTCTGTGAAGTATTTAAAATAAATGGGAACAAACTTGTAAACCATCCAATTGTTCTACTTGAATCTATATCACTCATATAATCCTCTCTACCATGCCCTTCGAGGTTTATTCGTATTTTGGTTGTATCAAAAACGTCTCTGATTGATCGGGCAAGAGCCGACAAAAGGAAAGCATTTATTTCAATATTCCTATTTCTTGAAATTACCTGTTGAATAAATGCTGTATCTTTTCTATCAAAAGAAAAACTCATTGAAATAATATCCTCATAAGCATTCCTTCCATTAAAATTTTTCAGTTGTAGTTTGTCAGTTTTTACCTTCTCCTGTTCTTTCCAGTAGTTAAGTTCACTTTCGATAAAGCGACTATTGGAATATTCGATATTTCGATCTATCCAATACTTATAACTATCTGTTTTTTTAGGAAGTCTCAATTCTTTTCGACTTTGTAATTGATGAAGCAACGTGTTGATATCTTCAAATAAAATACGCCAAGAAACTACGTCAATAATTAAATGATGTATACAAATTAAAACCAGACTTTGATTCGCATTATGATAAAGTCCTATACCTATTAAAATACCCGAAGCATGGCTTAGTTTATTCTTCAAAAAAACACCCTTATTCTCAAGAAAATTCTGAATAGTCAGCTTATCATTTTCATGAGATGATGGTATAATTTCTTCTTCAATCAGATAATATCCTTTATTCTCTTTTGAAATCCATTGAGTCCAAATACCTTCTTCATTCCTAACAAATTTTGCACGCAGTTGATCATGATGTTCAAGCAGCTTATCCATTATAATCGTTATCTCTAAGCGTGATACTAAATTTGAAAAAGAAAGCATAAAACTTTGGTGATATAATTGCTTTTCATCATCTGTTCCTTTTGCAATTGCATTTGAAAAAAATGCTCTTTGAATTGGACTTAAGGGTACTTCTCCATCAACTGCCGATTGATCTATTTCACGAGTTAGCAAACGAACTTTTGTTGCCATATCTTGGAGTTGGCTATTGCCTAAAACATCCGAAGTTTTCAACTCATATCCGACATTACGCAACCTAGCAACCAACAGAATAGCCTTAATACTATCACCGGCTAATGCAAAAAAGTCAGAATCTAACCCAATCTCTTCTTTTCTAACTCTTAAAACTTCGGACCAGAATTGAACAAGAATTTTTTCTTCTTCAGATTTTGGAGCAACATAATTTTCACGTTCCAATCCTGTATCTTCTGGATTGGGCAATGACTTTTTATTTACTTTACCGTTATTCGTCAAAGGAATTTTTTCAAGTTTAACATAATACTTTGGGACCATGTAATGAGGAAGCTTGCTGCTTAGGTGTAACCTAAGGTCTCCGGCACTTACAATACCTGTGAAATAGACTATGAGCTCTTTTTCTCCGGTTTGATTGAATGATCGAGCTAAAACACACGTCTGACCTGAATTGGAAATGGTCGACACTGCCTGTTCAATTTCACTAAGTTCAATGCGATATCCTCTAATTTTTACTTGATCATCAGTGCGCCCCAAGTATTCCAAATTCCCATCTTCACGCCAACGACCTAGATCACCAGTTCTATAAAGCCTTTTACCTGAATGATAGGGATTTTCAATAAATTTCTCTAATGTTAAATCATCTCTATTGATGTAACCACGAGCCAAGCCAATTCCGCTAATGCAGATTTCTCCGACGCTACCAAATGGAACAAGTTTAAGCTCAGTGTCTAATAAAACAACCTCCATATTGTTCAATGATTGTCCAATGAACGGCATATTGTTTTCTGAAATTTCTTTAACTATACAACCTACTGTCGCTTCAGTGGGGCCATACTCATTAAAAATAGCACACCCTCTATTTTTTCTTAAATGTTTTATTTGCTCAACGGTCAACGCCTCACCCCCTAAAACAAATACTTTTGATCTTGCAATTTTCAATGTCTCTGTCTCAATCAATGATACATGTGCTGGGGTTAATTTAACCCATGCACTATTTTCATTCAAAATAATCTGTTTTAACTGAAGAGACAAATCTTCGTTACTACTGTATATTCGGAGAGTTTTCCCGAAAAGTAAAGAACCAAATAATGACGTTACTGTAAAATCAAAAGAGAGACTACTAAAAAAATCAACTTCCGAAAATTCCGCATGAATATTATAATTTTTTGTCCATTCAATATAATTCACCAAACCTCTGTGCTCCAACATACATCCCTTTGGATTACCTGTAGAACCAGATGTGTAAATCACATAAATCAAATTCTCTGACGTAAGATTAACGTTCAGGTTACTATTTGAATACTCCTTTTTTGACTTTACTTCTCGATATTTATTTAATTCATTGTCATTAACGATGACTTTTAATTGTGCATCATCTCTGATGAAATTCTTTCTCTCTTCGGGATAGGCAGGATCAATAGGAACATAAGCCCCTCCTGCTTTCATAATTCCCAAAATAACTATAATCATCCACTCACTTCGATCCAGTTCTATTCCTACCAATTCATCAGCTTGAATCTGGTAGCAGTCTATCAAGTAATGCGCAAACTGGTTTGAATACTCATTCAACAACTGATAACTTAGTTCGATATTTTTATACTTAACTGCAATTGCTCCGGGCGTTCGTTCAACCTGAGCTTCAAATAGATCTAATATGGTTTTATTCTCTGGATAACTCGCTTGTGTTGAATTTAATGTATCTAGCAAAAAAGTTTTTTCTGATTTTGAAAGTATATCATATTGAGTTATGGGAATTGACGAATGAAAACTGAGTGTTTTTAATAAATACTCCAAATGATCAATCATTCGATTAACATGAGTCTCACAATAAATATCAATATTGTAGTTTATTGAAAAACCCATGCCTTCAATATGCTCATCAAAACCGAAGGTCAAATCAAACTTTGCCACTTCATACTCACTTGCCGTTGTATTGTAATTTTCTACCTCAATATTCAAAAACGTAACATCATTATCATTTCCGTCGAGACTCTGGTAAGTGATCATTACATCGAACAATGGATTTCTACTTACATCTCGTATTAAACCCAAAGCTTCAACCAATTCATCATAGGGATAAAGTTGATGACTATAGCATTCCAATGTATTTTGTTTTATCTTTTGATAAAGTGCACCAACGGTATCTTCTTTGCTAAAACTATTTCTCAGGGGAAGTGTGTTGACATAAAAACCAATTTGACCTTCTAACTCCGGTTGATCTCTACCAGCAATAGGACTACCAATAACAATATCTTCCTGTCCGGTATACTTATGTAGCAAAATATTCAAAGCAGCCTGTAAGGTCATGAACATCGTTCCACCTTGCTGCTGGCCGAAAAGCCTCAACTGATCAGTTGTTGATTTATCTAACGTTCGATATAGAGTTGCGCCACGATAGGTCATTACCTTAGGTCGTGGTAAATCACTGGCCAAGTCTAAAATTGGAAGTTCACCTGCAAATTTATCCAGCCAAAATTTTTTATGATCTGATATGACATCTGAAGCCAATTGAGTGTTGTGCCAAGCAGCATAGTCTTTATGCTGAATAGGTAAATCGCTAAGAAAAGCCTGGCGAGACTCTAACTCCGAATTGTATAATTCAACAAAATCTCTATGTAAAACACCCATCGACCAACCATCACTTACAATATGATGCAAAACTAAAACCCAGATGTAACTATTTGAGGACTCTCGCAACAAACTACATCGAATTAATGGACCCGAAGACATATCAAAGCCTCGCTGAACTTCGGACACAATGAAATTATGGATAGTCAAATTAGCATCAGCTTGAGACGCTTGACTGTAATCAAGTACTTTTATTTTAAAACGCTCATCACTTGATAGTAAAATACGTTGACGCGGATTGCCATTTAAGTCCTCAGTAAAAACAGTTCGAAGCACCTCATGACGTTCAAGTAAAAATTGATATGCTCGAATAAATACTGAATCGTTTAAAATTCCAGACATCCGAAAAACCTGAGGAATGTGGTAAGCTTCACTCGCACCCTCAAACTTACTCATTACCCAAAGACGCTTCTGTGAAGATGACAAAGCATAATCTGATTGCGTAGAAATAAGGGGAATTGAATCATAAAATATAGTTCGCTGACGAACATAACTTATGATTAAAGATTTATTTTTCTTAATTATAGCAATATCTTCTTCATTTATCTGCGTATCTGCAGAAATTTTTAAATTATCGCCATTTAAAGAGAAACGAATACCCTTTCTATTCAAATTATTTATCAATTCTTCAATCATAGTTCAAATTCAAAATTACTTTTTCCAACTTCTCTTAAGTTATCAATTAATATCCCAAGGCTTTCCAAGTCACTGTTAATAAAAAAATCAGAAACCATTAACTTTATTTCAAATGCTCGTTGAACACGAGAAATTATTCGAATCGCTTTGATACTGTTTCCACCAACACTGAAAAAATCTGAGTTAATACCTATACTCTGCTCTCCGTCTCCTAAAACCTCTTTCCAAATTTGATGCAATATTTTTTCTGTTTCGGTCTTTGGTTCTATATAAGTCTTCAAGTCTATACCTGTTCTTTCTGGATTTGGCAATGACTTTCTGTCTAATTTACCATTATTCGTCAAAGGTATTTGGTCAAGCTTAACATAATACTTTGGAACCATGTAGTGCGGAAGCTTCATGTTCAGATGCAACCTGAGTTCTTCTGGATTTGCAGTTCCAGTGAAATAGACGACAAGTTCTTTTTCACTACTTTTGTTGAATGCTCTCGCTATAACACACGTCTGACCAGAATTGGAATTGGTCGACAATGCCTGTTCTATTTCACCAAGTTCAATGCGATATCCTCTAATTTTTACTTGATCATCAGTGCGCCCCAAGTATTCCAAATTCCCATCTTCACGCCAACGACCTAGATCACCAGTTCTATAAAGCCTGTTACCTGAATGATACGGATTTTCAATAAATTTCTCTAATGTTAAATCATCTCTATTGATGTAACCTCTAGCCAAGCCAATTCCCCCTATACAAATTTCTCCGACGCTTCCAAATGGAACAAGTTTAAGCGTTTCAGAATTTAAAATAATCAACTCGGTATTATCAATTGGCTTTCCTATTGGAATCAATTGACAGCATTTCTCATCACATGAGAAATAACTTACATCAATACTTGCTTCTGTTGGACCATATAGGTTCATTAAACGGGTTGTTGGAAGAAGTTTTTTAAATTGTTTCACATGCTCTGGAAGTAGCATTTCGCCGCTTGTATATACTTGACGTAAATTTTTCAATTTATTAACACTATTCTTTGACGACTCCAAATATTCAAGGAACACAGTGAGCATACTTGGAACAAAGTGGATAACTGTAACCGACTTGTCTAAAACCATATCGAGAATTTTCTCTGGATTTTTTTCTTCACCTGGTTCTAATAAAGTTACGCAAGCCCCCTGTAAGGACCACCATACTAATTCCCAAACTGAAACGTCAAATGTGAAAGTCGTTTTCTGTATAATACAATCACCAACATTTAATGGATAAGTCTTTTGCATCCAATTCAATCGATTCACCAAACCTCTGTGCTCCAACATACATCCCTTTGGATTACCTGTAGAACCAGATGTGTAAATCACATAAATCAAATTCTCTGACGTAAGATTAACGTTCAGGTTACTATTTGAATACTCCTTTTTTGACTTTACTTCTCGATATTTATTTAATTCATTGTCATTAACGATGACTTTTAATTGTGCATCATCTCTGATGAAATTCTTTCTCTCTTCGGGATAGGCAGGATCAATAGGAACATAAGCCCCTCCTGCTTTCATAATTCCCAAAATAACTATAATCATCCACTCACTTCGATCCAGTTCTATTCCTACCAATTCATCAGCTTGAATCTGGTAGCAGTCTATCAAGTAATGCGCAAACTGGTTTGAATACTCATTCAACAACTGATAACTTAGTTCGATATTTTTATACTTAACTGCAATTGCTCCGGGCGTTCGTTCAACCTGAGCTTCAAATAGATCTAATATGGTTTTATTCTCTGGATAACTCGCTTGTGTTGAATTTAATGTATCTAGCAAAAAAGTTTTTTCTGATTTTGAAAGTATATCATATTGAGTTATGGGAATTGACGAATGAAAACTGAGTGTTTTTAATAAATACTCCAAATGATCAATCATTCGATTAACATGAGTCTCACAATAAATATCAATATTGTAGTTTATTGAAAAACCCATGCCTTCAATATGCTCATCAAAACCGAAGGTCAAATCAAACTTTGCCACTTCATACTCACTTGCCGTTGTATTGTAATTTTCTACCTCAATATTCAAAAACGTAACATCATTATCATTTCCGTCGAGACTCTGGTAAGTGATCATTACATCGAACAATGGATTTCTACTTACATCTCGTATTAAACCCAAAGCTTCAACCAATTCATCATAGGGATAAAGTTGATGACTATAGCATTCCAATGTATTTTGTTTTATCTTTTGATAAAGTGCACCAACGGTATCTTCTTTGCTAAAACTATTTCTCAGGGGAAGTGTGTTGACATAAAAACCAATTTGACCTTCTAACTCCGGTTGATCTCTACCAGCAATAGGACTACCAATAACAATATCTTCCTGTCCGGTATACTTATGTAGCAAAATATTCAAAGCAGCCTGTAAGGTCATGAACATCGTTCCACCTTGCTGCTGGCCGAAAAGCCTCAACTGATCAGTTGTTGATTTATCTAACGTTCGATATAGAGTTGCGCCACGATAGGTCATTACCTTAGGTCGTGGTAAATCACTGGCCAAGTCTAAAATTGGAAGTTCACCTGCAAATTTATCCAGCCAAAATTTTTTATGATCTGATATGACATCTGAAGCCAATTGAGTGTTGTGCCAAGCAGCATAGTCTTTATGCTGAATAGGTAAATCGCTAAGAAAAGCCTGGCGAGACTCTAACTCCGAATTGTATAATTCAACAAAATCTCTATGTAAAACACCCATCGACCAACCATCACTTACAATATGATGCAAAACTAAAACCCAGATGTAACTATTTGAGGACTCTCGCAACAAACTACATCGAATTAATGGACCCGAAGACATATCAAAGCCTCGCTGAACTTCGGACACAATGAAATTATGGATAGTCAAATTAGCATCAGCTTGAGACGCTTGACTGTAATCAAGTACTTTTATTTTAAAACGCTCATCACTTGATAGTAAAATACGTTGACGCGGATTGCCATTTAAGTCCTCAGTAAAAACAGTTCGAAGCACCTCATGACGTTCAAGTAAAAATTGATATGCTCGAATAAATACTGAATCGTTTAAAATTCCAGACATCCGAAAAACCTGAGGAATGTGGTAAGCTTCACTCGCACCCTCAAACTTACTCATTACCCAAAGACGCTTCTGTGAAGATGACAAAGCATAATCTGATTGCGTAGAAATAAGGGGAATTGAATCATAAGCGGTATCTAGATTATGAACTGATATAACCGCACCTAATTGCTCAATAGTCGAATTTGCAAAAAAATCTTTGAATGATATTTTCACTTTGAAATTTCGATATATATCACCTAATAAACGTATTACTTTAATGCTATGTCCTCCAATATCAAAAAAATCCGTTTTAACACTTATGCTCTCTTCAACAATTCCTAAAACCTTCGACCAAATCTTCGTAAGCAGCTTTTCCACCTCTGTTGTAGGCGGAAAATATTCTAATTTAAATAAACTTGCTGCTTCTGGATTTGGAAGAGAAGCTCGATCTAACTTACCATTCTTTGTTAGAGGAATAGAATCCACTTTAATAAAAAAATTAGGTACCATATAACTCGGTAGCCATTGCTTAAGATAAATTTTCAATTCTTCTATGGTTGCTTTTCCTGTATAGTAAGCTATCAATTCTTTTTCAGAAGATATACTTAACTCCCTTACAATTACCGCAACATGACCTGCTGAAGGATATTCCATCAATCGCTGTTCAATTTCCCCAGATTCTATTCGATATCCACGAATTTTCACCTGCTCATCTATTCTACCTTGAAACTCAAAATTTCCATCACTACGAATTCGGCCAAAATCACCAGTTTTGTATAATCGCTCAGAAGGATTGTAAGGATTCGGAAAAAACTTCTCGACTGTTAAATCAGAATTGTTTAAATAACCTCGAGCTAGTCCTAATCCTCCCACGCAAATTTCTCCTATTGATCCAACTGGAGTCAATTTATTAAACTTATTAAAAACATAAGCTGAAGATCCTCCAACTGGTTTACCAATTGGGATATTATCTTCGACATCATTTATTTCGTATGTGAGAGAGAAAGTGGTGTTTTCCGTAGGCCCATATCCATTAATAATAATAAGATCTGAAAATTTATTTTTAAGCTTTTTAACTAGCGTTGGTGTTAATGCAGACCCTCCAACAATTATTTTCTTTAATCCTTCAAAAATACTAATATGACTTAAAACTAAAGAATCAAAATAAGATGCAGTAAACCACATCAGAGTTATCGCTTTTTCAGTAATATAACTTTTTATGCTATCAGGATTCTTTACCAATTCATTTGACAAAATATGTAATTGTCCACCATTAGCAAGAACTCCCCAAATTTCAAAAGTAGAAGCATCGAACTCTATGGCACCTGTTTGTAAAAGCCTATCACTAGAATCTAAATTTATATAATTTGGATTACAAATTAATCTAACAACATTCTTGTGCTCAACAAGTACGCCTTTCGGATGACCTGTTGAACCAGATGTATACATGATGTACGCAATATCTGAAGAAGAAATTATAAAATTAGGGTATTTAAATTGATTTTTTTGCTGACAAGACCATTGACTAAAATACTCAAACTCCGTATCATTAATTATAATATTCAATTTTGCATCTTCGATAATAAATTGCTTTCTTTGATATGGGTATTCGGGATTTATTGGGACATAAGCTGCTCCAACTTTAAGAATGCTAAGCAAAGTTAAAATTAGCCTATTACTTCTTCCTAGCTCTACTCCTACAAAATCACCAGCAGAGACTCCATGTTTATCTCTTATATAAAATGCAAAAGCATTTGCTTTTGCATTTAATTGCTCATAGGTCCAACTCTCGTTCTCGAAAACCAAAGCTACGGCTTTTAGATTTTTCGACACTTGCAATTCAAATACAGAGAGAATTGTATTATCAGTATTAGTAATTTGAATATTTTTTAAATTTGTATCTAAAACTATCTTTCTTTCACTCTCCTCTACCCATTCAATTTCTGATATTTTGCAATTGTAAAAATCTATTTTACCTAAGGCTAATTTTTCGAAATTTTCTACCAAAGAATTAATCAACGCAATATCATAAATATCACTATTATATTTAAGTGTAAAATGTAAATCGCCATTATACATTGAAAAACCAAATGTCAAGTCGAACTTGGAGTCGTTAAAATCCAAATTATGTGGGTATTCTGAAATTTGATATTGTGAATTTCCCGAATAACTTCCATCTTCTTGAAAATCCATTGTAACCACAACATCAAAAAATGTGTTTCGACTTTTATCTCTTTTAATTTTCATAAAGTCAACAAATTCATCTAAAGCATAATTCTGATTTTGTATGGCACCTAATATTCGCTCTTTTAAAACTTCATAAAGTTGATTGTAACTTAATTCTTCACTTAAATTAATGTGCACAGGTAACACATTGACAAAATATCCAACTACATCTTCAATTTCAGGACAGAATCTGCCGTCTACAGGACAGCCAATTACTATTTCATTCTGCACGATCATCTGATTCAATGCGAGGGTTACTAGAGAAAATAAAGTAATATAGAGGGTTCCCTTTCTTTCAGCTGATAAATCCATTAATCTATTTACATGAGCTTCTGAAATATGAATAGTTCGCATTTGTGAACTAAATGTCTGAAATGTAGGCCTTGACTTTGCTCCTAAAACTTCAAATTGAGGCAAAGTTGAATTCAAGTTTTGCGACCAATACGCATGAGATTTCAAGGCTTCTGAAGTTGAATTAAAACCCGCATGCCAATTTGAGAAATCCTTGTAAGTCACGTTACTATCAGAATCCTGCTCAGCTTCTTTTACGCCATCCTGCTCATAATAACTCAACAAATCTCGCTGAAGTATGTTAATTGATCTACCGTCGGCAATTATATGATGCAAACAAAAAGCAATTATGTACTCATTTTTTGAATATTGAAATACCTTAGCCCTCATTAAAGGCAGACTATTCAAATCGAAAGATTCAGAAATAAACCTATTTACTTCAGACTGAGCTAATTGAATTAAATTATTAGTCTTCTCCCCTGCATTAAAAGTAATACAATCCAAAGGAAATGACTCCTCTTTGAATGAATGAACGAATTGCCTCAATTGTCCACTTTCATTCATTCCAAATGTAGTTCTTAGCGACTCATGATCTCTAATTAATCTATGATAGGCATCTCGAAGTTTAGCTATATCAAGGCTTCCCTTCCAATTAAATATCCAAGGCATGTTATAGGCACTTCCAACATTTTCATACTGAGCAAGAATCCATAACCGATTTTGTGCTGGGCTCAACACATATCCAGACTCTGAAAATGAGACTTTTTGAATTACAACCTTTTCTTTTGTATTAAAAATTGATAAAAGCTCTTGCTTATACTTCTTAATTAAAGCCTGAACATCTTCTTCAATCGATTGAGGTGAATGAATTAAAAGTTTATCGCCGTCTGATTTAACGACAATATCACTTTTATTTAACAACTCTATCAATTCGGAAATGTTCATAAATTTTATATTTCTAAATAAATCCCGCCATTTGTATCTTCCTTAGATTTGCGCAATAATTCAATGGCATGGACAAAATCTCTTAATTGGCTGTGGGTAAACAATGTATTAAGATGCATTTGAAAACCAAACTTTTTCAAGATCAAATGCATTAACTTAATCGCCTTTAAACTATTTCCTCCTATACCAAAGAAGTCTGAATCGTAGAAGATTAAATCTCTATCTACTCTAAGCGCCTCACACCACAAGTCTCTTATATCACTATCGAAGGTGTTTTCCTGAACCAACTCGCTTCCTTTTTCAATGAGTTCTGAGAAATTCTTAGGTAGCTGCGATTCATCTACCTTCCCGTTCAAAGTGAGCGGAATGAAATTCATTTTCTTAATAAAGGAAGGAACTAAATAATCTTGCATCTTCTGCCTTAAATGAATAGCCAGTGATGCGGAACTAATATCTCCGGTGAAGTATGCAACGATTACATTTTGTTCATCAGCGTCCTTAAAGTATGTTACATAAACAGAAGAAACTCCACTAACTCTTTTGATGGTATTTTCAATTTCACCTGTTTCAACTCGATAACCTCTAATTTTCAGCTGATTGTCTACTCGTGAAATATACTCAATCTGTAGATCGGAATTTAGCCGCACCAAATCACCTGTTTTATAGTAATCTTTAAGCCCTAAATTCGATTCTTCCGCTTGAACAAAATTCCCTTTATAGTCCGGGGCAACACCTGGCCCTGATATATAAAGTTCACCAAAGGCTCCCAGAGGTACTTTTCTTTTGTGTTTATCGAGTATTTGGACACTCGCGAATGGGATAGGAAGACCTATTGGAACCCTTCTTCGATATTCGTTGACCTCTGTTATTTGCTTAACCAAAGACCAAACTGTACATTCTGTTGGACCATATTCATTATACAGCTCGACTGAAGGGTTAATTTCAAAATGCTTTCTCACGACTGCCGACAAGCACTCCTCTCCCGCAACAATTACTTTCTTCATGTATGGACAAGATCCTTGCTCCATAAGCAAATCGTATAAACTTGGAGGGATCGTAAGAATCTCTGATTTATTTAAATTCAATTCGGTCCAAACTTGAAATAAATCGAGTTTTGGTGTATCATATAAATATAAATTCCCCCCTGACAATAAGGTGTCAAAAAACAAATTAACCGAACTATCAAATGAATATGAATACAAAGCAAAACTTCTGAGTCCTTTGTTTCCATAATATAACTGACGTGCAATATTCGAAGAATACAAGTTGTCATGAGTTATTTTAACTGCCTTAGGAGTTCCAGTTGAACCTGATGTATACATACAATATACGTAATCATTACCCCTTAATTCAACATCGATATTTGCAATTGAAAATAAATTTTTCATCATTTGAAATTCTTCAATAATTTCTTCATCGATAGTAAAAAAAATCTGAAGATCATTTAAAATAAACCTCTTTCTTTCATCAATTAAATCCAATTCCATGGGAACATAAGCAGCACCAATTTTAATTATACCAAAAATAGCGACAAGTACCATTTCATTTCGAGGAAGAGAAATTGCGACCCATTGTCCTTTCTGAACACCTTTTCTCTTTTTCAAGAAATCTGCAAAAGCGTTACTCAATTCATCTAATTCATGATAAGAAATTTCAGAGTTCTTTGTTGAAACGGCTATTCGATTGCTGTTTTCAGCAACTATTCGGTTGAATAGTTTAAGTAATGAGCCTGGTGAATTGTAAAATTGCTTTGCTTGAAACAAATCATCCATAACTTTCGATTGCTTTACCGAAATACAGTTTACACTATCTACTTTAACTTTCGTCAAACTATTATACTCAGTTAAAACGTGCAAATAGCTCGAAATAATATTTTCTGCAATCACATTTGAATAAATTGAAGTATTGTATTCAAAATGAATTTCTATATTCTCGCCATCGTCAACAAAAACAAATGTTAAATCAAACTTTGCTATCTCATTAGTGTTAGCACCATGAATATTCTCAACTGAGCAGTCTTCAAAACTAATTCCTTTAGCCTTACCCTTCGAGATATAATGATAGTCTGCCCAAACATCGAAAATTGGATTTCTTGACATGTCCCTTGACACGTTCAACTCATTAATTAAATCATCGAACGAAACATTAGCATGGCTATAAGATTCTGAAATATTAGCACTAACTATATTTAATAGTTCATCCAAAAACTCATCACCTTGAATTGTTGTCAGAACAGGTACTGCGTTTAAAAAATAACCAACTTGATCTTGCAATTGCGGCAATACCCTGCCCGAAATTGGCGTTCCAATAGTAATTGTATCTTGATGCGAATAGGCCCTTAAAACAATTTTCAAAAATGTCAGTAGAACCGAAAAAACAGTCATATTCTTTTCTTTGGCTAATCTCCTTAATCCGCTCATGGTATCTAGTGGAATGGAAAATACTTCGTACTTACCTGTATTTAAATACTTTTTTGGTCTTTGCTGCTCTGTTGGAATATGAATAGAAGTTGTCTTTCCCTCTAACCTCTTTTTCCAGAATTGGACTTCTTTTGCAAAAAAACCAGCTGAACTTAACTTATTAATCCAATAAGAGTAATCTTTATATTGAAAATAAGGCAACTCCATGACTGCTTCATTTCGATTGAAAGCGTTATTATATAAAATAGCAATCTCTCGCATAAGGATCGTGAATGTTTCATCATCAGTGACTATATGATGAAGTACAATGTACCATTCAAGATATTCACCACATTCTAAAACATAATTTTTAACTACTGGTCCGTTTTTCAAATCGAATGGTTTCTCGAGTATACTTCGTACAAAAGCATCTTTTTCAGTATTCGAATCAAATAGGGGAACAAATGAAACTTTGAAAATTGGATGATCAGGTTTTAAAACAATTTGCTTTAAAACACCATTTATATCTTCTGAATAAATGGTTCTCAGAAGCTCATGCCTTTCTAGTAGTTTTTCAATAGCCTGTTCAAAACAATCTACACGAAAAGGTCCTTTTATTCTGTACCCCCAAAAAACATTATATGCATTACTTGAATTTTCTAATTGATTCAATAACCACATTCTACGTTGCGAAGGTGAAACATCATAGGAATCAGCCTCAGCAATTTTAGACAACTCTGGAAAATCCAAAACTTCAATCTCTTGAACTAGCATATTAGCTAAATTTTTGATCTTGTTCGATTTTACAAAAGATGAGTAACTCAGCTTTAAGCCATGTTCTTTTCGAAGTCTTGAAAGTACTTTGATTGCATTTATACTATGACCTCCCATTTCAAAAAATCCAGTTTCTTTGGAAATCTGGTTAATATCACAGTTTAGTACTTCGGCATATAATTCAATTAGACTAAGAATTAAAGGTTCATCATCGTTATCCTCTTTTGGATCATTATAAGTATTAATCGAACCAGGATTAAATAAGGCTATACTTTGTTGAGCTTCAATGAATTCTTTACTCGTTTCCATATGGTTAGAAAATTGGATGTTCTTTACTAACGTATTCGGATCAGACAGTAATAAATTTATTATTTCTTGCCAATTTTTTGATAATTGTTCTATTCGTTGGGTACTATAACTTTTATAATTGTACTTAATTAAGAAATGCAACTTACTTAGAGGTTTAACAATAAAATTCAAATTATAGTTGGTACTTTCAAAAACATACTCATTTTTTATATCATAAGGCACTTTTTGCCCTCCTACTTCAAGTTCAGGCTCATTTGATTCTCTTTCAACCGTAAGAATATTGTTGATTATTGAACTCCCTAAGGATGTACTACCCAAAATGTCTCCTAAGTTAACAAAATGATGCGGCAAGCTTTCATAGAAACCGTTTTGAAAATTCTTTAATTGTTCCAAAAATGTTAATTCATTATTTAAATGAACACGCACTGGTATTGTGTTAATGAACATGCCCACTGCTTCATCAATACCGACAATCTCAGGTGGACGACCCGAAACAACAGAACCGAATACGACATCGTTCTCATTTGATATTTTAGATAAAATAACAGCCCATAAAAAATGAATAGCCACGTTAAAAATGACTTGATTTTGGGCCAGAAATTCTTTCAACTGTAAAGTAGTTGTTTCTGGCAAGACAAATTGATAATCTTTGTGCTCAAATTGCTCTACACCAGGTTTATCCGGCGCTATTTCTACAATTTTTTGTAATCCCTTTAGATATTCTGTCCAAAATAATCTGGAATAACTTATATCATTACCATTAAGCCATTCCAAATAATCAGAAAAATCTGTCTGAATTTTCTTTTCAAATTTAACTTGTGATAATTTAGATAAATAAATATCTTCCAATTCATCTAGTACTATACGTGTACTCCAACCGTCTAAAATAATATGATGATTACTCCACAGCCTATAATAAAGATCTTCGTCTAACTTTATTAATATTAATCGAACAGAAGGCTTTTGAGACATATCAAATCCTTCATCAAGATCTTCTTGTAAAATCTTTGGAATGAAACTCTTCTTATAATCTTCATCATTCAAACTCAAATCCATGAATCTAAAATCAACTTTAGTGAATTTCAATTGAATCTGCACAGGTTCAGCAGCTAGATCATCTCGGATAATTGTTTTGAGTACGCCGTTTCTATGAACTAAGTCATTGAAGCTGTCTTTATATTTTTTTACATCCAAATGTCCAACTAATTCACATCCATATTGCCAATGATAGGCTTTAGAATCTCGATTTGAAGAATGTAAAAAGTACATTCCTAGCTGCAAAGGAGTAAGCTTTGAAATATTTTCTATTTCTCCAATTTTTTTCTGAATATTATTCAAACTGCCATCATCTAAAAAGTCTAAATTTGTAAGTCCTCTGAATTCATCGGAATTATTTGAGTAAGATAATAAATTTGCTAATTCTAGAATTTCACTTTTAAAGCGAAATTCTAAATCGCTCATTTCATCTTGACTGAAAAGATTATTTTCAAATGTTAAACAGAAATGTAGTATACCATTGCGCCATTCACCAACACAAATAATATCCGCCATATTTGACAAAGTCAATGAAGACTCATTTCCAGTTTGTTCAAAAACGATAGGTAGACTTTCCGCATCTCCAAAATTTGAACTCCCTAAAAAATTGAACTCAATCCACGATTTTGATGACCAATTAAAAGCTGATGGATCGGAATGAAATAATGGACCATAGTAATTTATGTATTTTTTTCGCTCTTTGAATTTATTTCTCAATGTACGAAGCTCCTTAAATTTATCAGATTTCAAAGTTTGTTCAATCAGTATAGGTGTTATACTCGTAAACCAACCAACTGTTCTGCTTACATCTATTTTTTCATCAACATCTCTTCCATGACCCTCGATATGAAAACGATACTTTCCTGATCCGAAAATCGCTACTAAAGCATTCGTCAAAGCTTGAATAGAGATGAGTTGAATATCCAAATCATTCGTAGATGTTGCAGCAACGTTTACACGACTTGACTCACTTTTAGAAAATATAATTCTTTTGGATTCGTAATTTGAAAAAACGCATTTTACATTATTTGCTCTTCTCAGATTAATTTCTTTTTCAGCTTCTATTCGCTTCCAATAAGCTAACGCTTCATCCGCAAAAGGTTGATTCTTCAAATCATTTAGAAATTCACAGTAGGTTTTATAGCTATTTGTTTTGTGAGGTAAATTAAATACTAAACTTTCAATGAGAGAAACAAAATCTTGTAGAATAAATTCCCAAGAAATCTGATCTACTACCAAATGATGAATACTAATTAAGACGTAAGATTCATAATTTCCTTGATAAAGTCCTGACGACAACAATATACCTTTTTTGAGATTGACCTTCTGTTTAATTTCTCGAATTCCTAAATTGGAAATGTATTCCACAGGATTATCAAGGAAATTTCCTTCTGGAAAATACTCGGCAAAAAAGAAACCGTCTGAATTTAATGCTTTGAATTCCTGCTCATTTGATTGATCTAATTTAAAATTCAACCGAAGAGATTCATGATGAGATATTAATTTTAGTAAAGCATCTTTTACTTTTTTCGCGGTAAGACAATAATCAAATCGAATAATTCTACTTTGATTGTAAAAATTCTTCTCTTCCAGCTCCCCCTTTATGAAATCATTATTTAAAAACATCCTTTGAATTGGACTTAAATCAAAACATCCTTGTAAAGTTTCTTCACTTTGATACGAGACATGAATTATTTCCATATCTTTTACCATTGCAGATAAATCACTTGCAGACAAAATGTTCTTAAGGATCATCTTCACCCCATTTTCTCTCAATTTAACAACAAGCCTTATGGCTTTAATGCTGTCTCCACCTAACTTAATAAAATTAGAGTTATGACTAATAACTCCTTCTTCGACCATTAAAACATCTGACCAAATTTTCTTCATTAATTTTTCACGATCTGTTAAAACGTAATCTTCTAAAATTGATGTTTCAAAAACTGGTTTTGGAAGTTTATCCTGATCTATTTTTCCATTAGCAGTTAATTCAAAAGAATGAACTTTTTGCAAAAAAGCAGGCACCATATACACAGGTAACTTAGTGGTTAAGTATTCAAGTAAATCCGTCTCCTTTAAATTTCCTGTGTAATACCCAAATAATCGCGACACTCCTTGATTATCTTTTTTTACATGCACATAAAACGTTACTACTTCTTGGTGCAACTCCGCTGTATTTATTATTTCGTCCAACTCAACTCTGTATCCATTGATTTTCACCTGGGTGTCGTTTCGACCCAGGTAATGTAATTTCCTGCCATGAGTCCAACGAGCTAAATCGCCTGTTCTATATAAATAACCTTCCCCAAATGGATTTGGTAAAAATTTAGCATCTGTTAGTTCCTTATTGCCAAGATAACCGAGCCCTACACTTAATCCAGACATGTGAATTTCTCCTACCGCACCGTATGGTACTAATTCTAAGAACTCATTAAGTAAATAAACATTTGTATTTATAATTGGTTTTCCAATAAAAGGAATTTCATCCTCTTCAATAAGATGTGTTATACTACCCACTGTTACTTCTGTTGGTCCGTATTCATTTATTATTTTGCAGCCGCTATTTAATTTTAGTTTTTTTATGTGGCTATGGGTTAGTGCTTCGCCACCTAAAATATAAGTCTTTACAGATGCTGAACGCAAAACCTCCTCCTCAAGTAAATTGACATGGGCTGGAGCGAGCTTTATCAAATCAATTTTAGGATTGGCGACAATTTCATTAATAACATCGAATATATTTTCATCATCGTGATACACCAATAACCTACCTTGATTCAACCAGCAGCCGAATATAGTTGTTATCGTAAAATCAAATGAAAGCGTTGTGAAGTATGCAACTTCAAGAGAATCATTCTTACCCCAATAATTATTTGCATAAAAAAGATAATTCAACAAATTCTTATGAGAAATCATACACCCTTTTGGTATTCCAGTAGAACCAGATGTGTAAATACAGTAGGCCATATTCTCTCCGAAAATATTAGCAATTAGAGGAGCTTCTGTATTATTTTTACTCGAAATCCATTTTTTGTATTTCAAAAAAGTTTCCTCAGTAACAATGAATTTCATATTGCTCATTGCAGAAATACTTGATATTCGTTCTTCAGGCCAAGATATGTCAATTGGAACGTAGGCTGCACCTATTTTCAATATTCCAATTAGTGCTATAAGCTGATCAGCACATCTTGGGAGACAAATACCTACCAAATCACTTGATAAAATATGTAACTCCTCTTGCAAATAATGTCCAAAGGAATTCGTCTCACTCCAAAATTCAGAATACGAATAATTTCTATTTCCATCGGATACACATATCGCTTTTGGAACTTTGGTAAATGCTTCCTCTAGAATTTCAATCACATGCTCAAATCCTATATCTCTAATTTCTCCTATTGCTGAACTTGACAAACACTCTATCCTCTCATTATCTGTTAGTGCTAATAGACTTTTTATATCCAAATCTTCATTAATTGAAATTCTTAGAAACAATTCGCACCAAAGGTCCGACAAGGCTATTATTGCGTCATTACTATACGCTGCCGAATTATATTTTATATTGAATTCTAGACTAGCACCTTGATACACCAGTACATTGATGTCAAATTGAGTGGTCTCAAAAATACTAACAGAAGTTGCGTCTATACTGTCGCCCCATCCTTCTTTTTCCTCACTATCGCTATTCGATGGATAATTCACATAAGTGATAACGTTCTGAATAAGGTTATTCCCTGTAACACTTTGCTTCTGTATTTCAAATAATGGCAAATAATGATACTGCTCACCATTTAAAAAAGATTTGTAAGAAGCCTCAACAATAGATTTAAAACTGGAGTCATTCTCGAATTTAATTCTGTTAGGAATGGTGTTGATGAGCATTCCAACCATTTTGTCTGAATCGATTACTTCAGAAGATCGACCGGAAATAACAGAACCAAAAACAACATCACTAATTTGATTCTGCCTTGCAATAATTAAGCCCCAAATGCATTGTACCATAGCATTGAGTGTGACACCAATGGAAGACGCGTAATTTATAAGTTTTGCAGTCACTTTAGAATCTATCTCAAAAAAATAATCCTTGGAAATGTATTCGGTTGAATAGTTCATCAAGTCACGAGGAAGCGACACCGAATATTCGTAATCTCGAAGATAATCTTTCCAAAATTTCTGTGATGCATTCACATTTAAACGCTGGTACCATTCTATATATTTTGAAAAAGAAGGCAATACATTTAGGTTCGAGATTTTTCCAGCAACAAGATCGAAATATATTTGATCAAACTCCTTCAAGACAACCTGAGTACTCCATCCATCCAGCAATAAATGATGATTGCTCCATATACGATAAAATTCATTCTCTGATAATTTGATCAAATACAATCTAATTAGAGGGCCATTCGAAATATCAAATCCCTCTAGAATATCTTCTTCTAAAATAGCTGCAAATTTGGTATGTTGCACTTCTGATGAATAAGCACATAAGTCAATGAATCTGAAATCAATTTCAGGATCTTTTCGTATAATTTGAACTGGTTTAATAAAAAAATTGTTTCTGAAAATTGTTCGAAGAGCTTGGTGTCTTTTCGATAAATTTAAGAAAGCCATCTTAAAAAAGTCTACGTCGACATGTCGTTGAACCCTATATGAATATTGCCAGAAATATGACCTATCGCTTTCTTCTGCTAGAGCATGAAAGTATATACCTGATTGTAAAGGAGACAATAAAAGAATATCTTCAATTTCTCCCAATTCTGACTCCAACTCTTTCACAACTTCGTAGGAAATACCTTTTGTAGACAAGCGGCTATCCAATAAGAATGATACATGATTATTATCAAACACTTGTATGAAACGATCAAAACTTTCGACTGTTTTCGAAGCCAAAAGTTCCATTTTTTGTTTATTTATGGTTTTAGCACTGTAATTAAACTCAATAAATAGTTGGTCAGATTTATGATAAGCCAAAACAGAAAAATCAGCCATGTGGCTCAATTGGCCAGAAGCTTCATTACCATGAGAAAGTTCTGAAAGTTTAAAATTCGAATAGTCATTGACATTATCCACTAAATCACCTAAATAGTTGAACTCGACCCAAGAAGCACCGCTTTCATCTTTTAAACAATTTTCATTTTTTAACATTCCGAAACTAATACCGTCCATGGGAAGGTGTGCTAAGTGGTAACCTAGAGCAACGAAATCTTCCGCTGTTGATTGTTCACTAAAACATGGAACAATTACAGGATAAAAACTAGTAAACCACCCTACAGTTCTACTGAGATTAGTATCTTCCAAGGCATTTCTTCCATGACCTTCCATTTGAATCCGGTAATCACCAATTCCAAATGATGCTGCAAGACCATCTCCTAAGGCTCGCAAGATTACACTTTGTGTATTCAAAAAATAATTTTGCTGAATAATCTGCTTTATTACATTCGCCTGCTCTCCAGGCACAACAACTACAATTGTCGTCGAGTCTTCGAATAAAAATCCTTTATTCTCACTTGCTATTTCATTTACTTTTTTAGAAAGCACATTATTCCAAAAAAATTGATCCTCAGTCTGAAACAGTTCATTTGCTTTTTGTTTCATCTCAGAAGCCCAAATCTGATAGCTGTCTGATTTCTGAGCTAATTGCATTTTCTTAGACACTCGTTTCTGAGTCAACATTAGGTCAATATCCTCTAAAATAATTTTCCACGACACTAGGTCTATAATAAGATGATGAGCTGTTATAAAGAAATAATTTCTTGTAGTTGTTCGAATAAATGAGGTTTTTATTAACCTTCCTTCGAAGATATCTAACTGCCCTTTTAACATTTCGCAAGCAGTTTTAATTTCATTTATAATATTCGCTTCAGAAACTGCTGTAAAATCAAGAGAAATCGGTTCTAATTTCCCCGAACCAATATCCCGAATATTTTGCTTAATCTGCCCATTTATATCTTGTTGATAAGTCGCTCTCAACATGTCATGATGCTCAACTATTTTGTGCATTATCTCAAATAAATCCTCAAAGAATACATCTGGAGGAACTTCGATCAATTGACTTTGATTGAAGTATGATTTTTTAGACATAGGGCCAGATATAAATGATGAGTTGAAAAATAAACTTTGGATTGGTGCTAACTCTATGTTTCCAGTTACTGGATTTTGATTTGATTGCTTTTTTGTATTTCTTAAATTCCTTCCTAGAAAGGCAATTGTTTTACCACTCATTAAATCTTGAAGACTAAGCTGAAATTGACTCTTCCTTAGCTTTGCAAGAACTTGAATAGCCTTGATACTATCTCCACCAAGTGAAATAAAGTTAGACTCCTTACCAATCTTTTTTCTTTCTATTTTCAATTCAGAGGCAATCGCATCTGCAATCAAATTTTCTGATTTTGAATCTAAAGAAATAATTACATTATCTTCCTCAATCGGCATTATTGAAAGAAACGCCTTATCCACTTTGCCGTTAATACTTAATGGAAGGAAATTCAAGTTTAACAAATCTAGAAGGAATCATGTACGGAGGCAATGTCCTATTTAATTCCGAAAGGAAATCTATTTTATCATTATCTGAAACCCAAAACGCCACAAGCTGCTTATTGTCATTTTGAGTATGAATCACCACAGTCGCATCCTGTATGTGTTGAATATTTTTTATACATATTTCAACCTCATTCAACTCTATACGATAACCATTCAATTTTACTTGATCATCCTCTCTTCCAAGATACTCGTAAAGACCATTTAAATTAATACGACCCAAGTCTCCTGTACGATAAAAAATTCTATTAAACTCCTTTACAAAAACGAACTTGCCAATCGTCCGATCCGATGCCTTGACATATTGATCTATTACACTTTCACCGGCAAGCAAAATCTCTCCAACACATCCAACAGGTAATAATTTATTATTTGTATCTGCAACAATAACATTCATACCCGGTATAGGCCTTCCAATCAAAGGTTCATTTGTATCATCAATCAAATGTACAATACAGCCAACCGTAGCTTCTGTTGGACCGTATTCATTATATATTTTACATTCTTTGTTAATACGTAAGAACTCAACCTGTTTTTTTGACAATGCTTCTCCACCCAAAATAAAGGTTTTGGGTGTGGCATTTCTTAGTATATCTTCATTAATTAAAGCTAGATGAGCCGGTGTCAACTTAATAAATCGAACAAGAGCATCATCAATTAGCTCATTGATTGCCATCGATAAATCAATCTCTTCATCTACAATTGAGAGACAACTTCCAAAAAGTAATGAACCCAATACAGATGTTATCGTAAAATCAAAAGTTAAAGGGGTGAAATAACCAACTTTCCCTTCCTCCTTTCCCTTCCAATACTCTTCAATCCATCTTATATAATTTATAATATTCCTTTGTGTAATGGAACAACCCTTGGGGAAACCCGTTGAACCTGATGTGTAAATACAGTAAAATGGATCATCCAATTTTATGTTAACTTGTACGAAGTTTATATCCTTCTCTTTATGATTGAAATTTTGTATTGCAAATTCATTAATTATTCCTTTTACGTTGGCATCTTTAAAAATGAAATCTTTTCTTAAATCAGGAGTTGCAGGATCAATTGGCAGAAAACAAGCACCTAATTTTATTAAACCAAGCATTGCAATAATTTGATCTATCCCTCTCGGCAGAGCAATCGCCACTACATCACCCTGTTGAATACCAAAATCTTCTTTCAGATAGCAAGCCATTTTGTTACTTGCTTTACTTACCTCAGAGAAAGACAACGTTATTTGATTAAAGGACAAACAAGGTTTTTCACAGTACCTATTGAAACTATCTTCAAGCAAATACAGGAATCTACTTTTTTCTGTAAAATTGGAATTTACCGGAATAGGCCACAAATTATTTTCGTAAAAAAGAATCTGTTTTTCAGTAGCTACTAATTCCAACTCACCTTTTTCAATATATGTTTTTAAGAATGCACCTAATTGATTAGCGAAAAGAGCACTCAATTCATTACTTTGAATATATGGCAAAATAAGTCGAACAATGACCTTATTTTTTTGTTGAATAAACAATACATTTATTGAATCGCATTCATTACTCGGAAGAAATGATTCAAATTTGACTTCAAATTTATCCGAGTCCTGAGATAAATAATCGTCAAAATAAACAAATTGTACTTTATCAAATTTTGAATTGAACAAGTTGTAATTGAAATTATCACGATTCGTTTTCGTTTCCACAATACATTCAAAAATATCTTGAATGCTTGATAAATTTTCCGTCGAATAAAAAATAGGTAAAGAGGTATTGATAAGCCCTATTGTATCATTCAAAATATCATGATTCCTATCATATGGAACAATGCCAATAACAAAATTCTTTTGATTACTATAATAGCTAATATACTTCAAAGTTGCCGCAGCTAAATTATCTTGAGAAATCTCATTGCTATCGCAAATAAAAGCGTCTTGAACATAAAACTTTTTCCTATTAAAATGCCCAACAAAGGATAATTGAGCAGGATAATCAGAAGGAAAACCTATCGACTTTAGCCAATAAAAATTTTCGTTGGTTTTTTCTTCACTCAAAATTTCGTTCTGCCATTCAGCATAACTAAAATAATCAATCTCCTCTTTAAAATTGACAAGTTCAGTTTTATATAAAAGTATTATTCTTTTAAAAATTTGACTAATCGAATAATTATCATAAAAAACGCAAGAAGCATTTATCAATATGAATATGCGGTCAGATTTTATTATTGTAACCTTAAGATTTCTTTCGTTGAAAGGATTGAAAGAATAATTATTTTCTAGAATAAATTGGTGAAGTTGACCAGCTGTAAAATTTGAATCAATAATCTCATCAACCTCAACCTTTAAATTACCTGAGCCTTGGAGCGGAAGTGCAGCGGAAATATCAATTAAATTGTATTTCACCAAATCACATGATGCTATTGATTTCTCACAGGCATTTCGCAACCTTTTTACATCAATATTCGAATCAAATGAATAGAGCAATGAAAGAAAACGATTACACCCATTCGAAAAAAGAAATTCTTGATTTTTTGAAAGTTTGAATGTTGACATATTATTGCTTAGAAATAGATTAAAAAATTGAAACCAATATTTGACGATCACCGTCATAGCTATTTCGAGCATGACTAATTGTGTAATTATCAACCATTAGTAAATCACCTTTTTGCCAAGGAAAATCAATTCTAGCTATTTCATAAGCATTTTTTATATGATCGTATTCCTCCTTCGAAATAATCGATCCGTCGCCGTAATACGTAGAGAATGGCAAATCGTCATCAGAATCAACTATACTCAAAAATTCTTCAGAATAAGAATACCTATTAAAGAAGAAAGCATGATTAAACCAAACTTCTTCTCCGGTGTTCGGATGATTGATTATAGCCGATCCTTTCCAAGTTAATTCAAGTATTTCTCCATCCCACTGATATTGAATTCCATTTAATCGACATTGTTCTTCAGCCTCTGCTTTAGTGTCTACTTGAAAAATTTCTTTCCAACCCAAACCTAGTTCATCGCTCACTCTACGTTTATACAAAACCCCATCATGCGAAAATTTATCTCTAATGGAATTAGGAATGTTATGTAAAACAATTCTATTGTCTGCTAAAGGTGTTTCACCACCAACTTTTGCAGGAATAATGCAACAAAATATCAGCCTCTCAGGAGGTGTTTGTGCGTACGAATTTTCACTATGAAAATGAATAATTTCAGACTTTGGTTGAGTAGTCGTTGTGTATACATTCTCTGCAACCGCATATCTTGGTGAAGTTCTATTAGTGTAACTCTGCGCTTGCAATCCCAAAGATTTTACAAATAATGTAAAGTCCTCAACTGAATTAATATTGAAATTTCGAAATAGTAAAGCTCCTTGTTTTTTCATTACCTCTTGGCAATAGCTATTATTATTGGCGACCCATTGTTCGAGATTTAATCCTGGTACATTAGATTGAACCATCATAGGAAAATTTTGCTTTTCACTCACTCGCTTAAGGTCGACAAGTGAAATATTTTCGACCGGAGTAGCTTTTGCAGATTTTAGTTTGTCAAGATTACTTTTCATTTTTTGAATTTATTAAGTTTTGATAGATTTTCAGATTTCTGTTTCTGTGATTCTTCCTTTTCTTTTTCTATAATTATATTTTCCATTTTATATTTAACATTTTTGATAAAAACATCTTCATCTTTTGACATTAAAATAAGAAGTAATTCCCAGATTTCCTTCAATTCCCTAATTTGAGATTGGGAATAAACTAAGGGGTTATACTTCACAATAAAATGCAGTTCCCTACCCGGTATTATAATTGTACTTAAATCGTAATTAGTTTGTTCGAAAATGAATTTATCATCTTCGACAATAGTATAGAAATCATCTCTTAATTCTTCTGTCGGATAGTTTTCAAAAGTTAAAAGCGTTCGAATTGGATTTCGAATTGTCAAACCCATCTTATTGAAATCTGCGACATTTAAGTAGTGATGATCTTGACTTTCAAGAAAATATTTCTGAATATCAAAAAACAAGTCGGAAAGTTTTAAATTTTCGTCTAAACGCACACGCAAAGGAATCGTATTAAATAAGAGCCCTACCATTTTCTGAATATCCGGTATATGAGTTGTTCTTCCAGAAACAATTGCACCAAATAAAACATCGTTACTTCTGCAATAATGAGATAAAAGCAGACCATAAGCTGCCTGCATTATTGTGTTCATTGTTGTTTTTAATTTCCGAGCCTGAGTTTCAAGATCTTTTGTAAGATTTTCAGACAAATTAAATTCGAAGTCAACCGTATAAAAATTGTCTCTATTTTCAACTAAATTTTTTATTCCTTTTATTTCTGCTTCTGTAGAATAACCTTGAAGTTTTTGTTTCCAAAAGGACATGGACTTAGTTGAATCTTGTTTACTTAACCAGCTTATGTAATTAGAAAATAAAGGTTTCGACTCATCTGCATATGGAATCTTTGCTAATTTTGAGTTATGCCTATTTCGAATTTCAGCCAGTATTATACTAGTACTCCAACCATCCAAAATAATATGATGATTTGTCCATAAAAAATAGAATGTTTCATCATTCAATTTAAAAAGTTTAATTCGCACTAACTTTCCATCATTAAAATCAAAAGAACATCCTCTCTCTTCTTTAGCTTCTTCCATGCAATATGCTAATGAGTCCAATCCAATTTCTTTTGAAAGATCTTTGAATTCAAAATCAACCTCAGCGTTCTTGGGTATTATTTGTAAGGTTTCTTTTCCTATGCTTGATGTAAAAATTGCTTTAAGAGAGGGATTAAATCGTATGGTTTCAATTACCGCTTCTTTAAAATATTCGATGCTCAAATTACCTTGATATTTTTCTCCGAATTGAACGCAATAGGAATGATTACTTTGATTGTACATTCCCAAATAATACAATCCCTTTTGCATTGGGCTGAGTTCATAGACATCTTCTAACTCACCATATGTTTCTTCTAATAATTTAATTTCATCATATTCAAGTTGATTGTATGAGAAATCGGCTGCTGATTTCAGAGATTCACTAGAACTCAATAGTTTATCAACAAGTTCTAAGGTGATGTGCTCTAAGCTTTTCAATAACAAATAGATTGACTCAGAAGAAAAATAACTACTCGAAGCTGAAATGTTAAATTTCAAGTAACCTTTAACAAATCCGCAAACAACTATAATTCGCGCTTTTGGTATCAAATTTTGACTCGAATCTGGGCCAGAATTAAATGTTGAAAGTTTAACGCTTGAATTTTCTAAATCTTTATCGCTATTAATTTCGCCTAAGAAATTAAATTCTAAAAAGTCTGAGTCAATAGGTCTTAATTCAGGAAGATCCTGGATGAAATTCGACCATAAAAAAGATTGATTTGTTTCTGACTGCATATATATTTTGTCGTGAAAAGACAAAAACTCCCCAATATTTACTTCATTAGAAATAGCATTTAATAGTACGGGATACATATCGGTAAACCAACCTACTGTTCTGGTAACATCTAAATTTATACCTGTATCCAACCTGCCATGCTTTTCCACGTAACATCCATAAATTCCACTTCCAAAAGTCTCGTTCATTGCTTTCGAAAGCACATAAAGCAAAACTATATCAATTTTACTTGACTTCTTCTTTCGGGCTAATTCATTAAACTTAGATTTAGAAATAGAGAGACAAAGCCTCTCGAAATCCTGCCAATTATATAGTGAGTCATGAAGTGCATTATCCTCAACAAAATTTTTTATGGACTTCCAATCCAAATTTGCCCAAATACGCTTCGCATTCTCACTAATACTGATGTATTCAGGACTTTTATGAGCCTGAATCCAATCTTTAAAACTATCGGTCTTCAACGGAAGCTCGAAATCCTTATTTTTCTTCTTTTGTAAGAAGAGCATATTCAAGTCCTCTTGAATGATTTGCCACGAAACCATATCTACCGCCAGATGGTGAATAGTTACCAATAATCTATCGCCGTCCGCACAGAGAAAATAGCCAATATTCACAATTGGTCCGTTTAACAATTCATTGGCCTTTTTTACCTTAGCTCCATATTCAATTATTGCATGCTGCAAATTCTCGTTAACGAGTGATTTACAATCAAATGTTTGAATTTTATAATTACTCGGACCAGGTTCAGCAAATTCTTGGAGCCAAGTATTGTTTTTATATTTAAAACGTAATCTCAATGCATCGTGTTGCGAAGTGATTTTATCAAATATCAAAGTGAGCGCGTTTTGATCAATCCATTCAGGAAGCTCGAAAATATAGCTTTGATTAAAATGATGTTTATCTTCAAGTTCACCATCCATAAATCCACCTTCTAAGAATAAATGTTGAAGTGGGCTTAGAGAAAATGGTCCATAATCGGTCTTTTGAGAGATCTCTCTCATTTCTGTTTTCATACATTGTGCCTGTTGTTTCAATGTAGTTTTCGAAATAACTTCTGCTAATTTTAATGTCAAGCCTTGCGCTCGAAGTTTTGATACCATCTGAATTGCTTTGATGCTGTCTCCACCCAAATCGAAGAAATCTGATTCAACACCAATAGCACCCAAATTTGTTTGCAATACCGTGGCCCAAACAGCAGCCAAGGCAATCTGCATTTCAGTTGATGGAGAAATATAAGGGGCAACATCTAATCCGGAATTTTCTGGATCTGGCAATTGTTTTATATCCGCCTTACCGCTACCACTCAAAGGAATATTCTCAAGAGAAACATAATGAGTTGGAACCATATAAGATGGTAAGCTATCGGAGAGATAATTTTTAAGTGCTGTAAAGGCTTTTGGCCCAACGACGTAAGCGATCAATTCAAGGTGTTTCGAAGTCTTGATTTTTTTAGCAATCACTATCGCTTCTTTCACTCCATCATAGGCAAGGATTTTACTTGTTATTTCACCTAATTCAATCCGATTGCCACGTATTTTAACTTGATCATCAATTCTGCCAAAATACTCCAATTGACCTTTCTTATTCCATCTTCCTAAATCACCTGTCAAATAAATTTTTTGAGATGAATCGATAGGATGCGTAATGAATTTTTGTGCGGTAAGCTCTGGCCTATTGAGATAGCCCTGGGCCAAACCAACACCTGAAATCGAAATTTCACCTACTGAACCTAGTGGCAAAATTTGTTTTTTCTTGTTTAATACCAGTAACCCAGTATTGAAAATTGGCCTGCCAATTGGAATCTCCTCCACTTCTCCATCCCATTCTTTGCAATCAAAATAACTAACATCTATACTTGCTTCAGTTGGCCCGTAAAGATTCATAACTCTTGTCGTAGGAAGCAAATCTCTCAATCTTCTCACATGATATCCCAACAATGCCTCACCACTAGTAAAAATTTGTTTCAATGATTTTAGATGCTTAACACTTTCTGGCGAGGACTCTATAAAATCAAGAAATACCGCAAGCATAGACGGCACAAAATGAATGACTGTGACCTGATTTTTTTCGATTGCTTTAATTATTTCTTCTGGATTTTTTTCAGCATCTTGCTCGATTAAATTAATTTTAGCACCATACATTAACCACCAGAAAAGTTCCCAAACAGAGACGTCGAAAGTAAATGGAGTTTTTTGTAAGATTACGTCATCAGTTCCCAGAAAATAGGCCTCCTGCATCCATTTAAGCCTGTTCAATAATGAATGGTGCTGAAGCAAGCAACCTTTGGGTTGACCTGTAGAACCAGATGTATACAAGCAATACATTAATTCATCGCCCGCTGGTAAATCTTCTAATTTTGGATAAGCTATAATGCCCAGAGAAAATTCTTTTACAACATCCGTTGTAATTAAAGTTTTTGATTTACTGTCCTCAAGAATAAACTGAGTTCTAGAATTCGGTTGATCAAGCGATATAGGAACATATGCACATCTGTTTTTTAAAATTCCCAATAGTACAACCGGCATATATTCCGATCTTGGAATTTGCACGGCAACCATTTCATTAGGATTTATTCCGAGATGAAATCGCAGGTATGAAGCGAAACGGTTACTTTCACACTCTAACCAAGAATAAGAAAATTTTTTATCCTTGAAAATTATAGCTATATCATCTTCATTCAAATTACTACCATAATAATGATCAATGATAGTTTTCGAATAATCATAGTCTTCAGACTTTATTAAAGTACACTCTTTAACAATCTCCAATTGGGAGTCAATATCGAGAATTGCAATTTCCTTGATGGCCTTTTGATTATCGGAAATTAAATCATTTATAAGTATAGTAAAACTGCGCTTGATATTTTCTATGGCTAGCTCTGAAATTGCATTAGCGTTATATTTCAAAATAACCTTCAAGGCCTTTTCAGGCAATACAATTAAACTCAAATTAAAACTATTCTTTTCAAAGACATGGTTCCAGTCAGGGTCTATTTCATAGACAGGCTCCAACAAACTATCATCACTTGGAGTTGGATAATTTTCAAACACAATTGCATTTGAAAAAAATGGCTTTTTAAATCCTGCTGCAATTTGAATATCCGATAGTCCTATAAACTGATATGGTTCAACCTGCACGAACCCATCTTCGATTCTCCTCAAATGATCAATAATTAAATCATCGTTATTCAACTTCACACGCAAAGGAACGGTGTTAATTAACGCTCCTACAATATTCTCAATATTTTCTAAGCTAGATGGCCTTCCTGAAGTCACAATTCCGAAAACAACATCATCAGAATCGCAATATTTCGAATAAACCACAGACCATAAACCCTGGAATAACGTACTTACAGTCACTCCAATTTCAGAAGCTTTTTTATAAAGTGATGATGTAAGCTCTTCTTCAAGCACGAAATCTGAATCAATTGTATTGTGTGATTTTTCTTGGGCTGAATTACTTACAAAAGGGTCAATGACAGGCTCATAATCTTTCAAATAATTGTTCCAAAAATTTATAGCACTGTCTTGATCATAATTATCTAACCAATCAATATATTGCCTGTAATCTTTACTCCCATTTTCTTTACTTAACGAGGCTCCCATATTCGATATTGGTATATGAAACCGAAGTAACTCTATACATCGAGCATATGTATTGTAAATATCTTTCAGTAGGATTTGTGTGCTCCAACCGTCTAGGATAATATGATGATTATTCCAGAGAAGATAGTAATCATTTATGCCAATTTTCAAAAGTTTTATTCTAATCAGATTTCCATTAGACAGATTAAATGGAATTTTACGTTGTTCAACAAAATAATTTTGAAGGAATTCCCTTTGCCTAGCTTCATCTAGCTCTGAAATATCTAATTCCTCGAAATCCAATTCAGAATAATTATCAAATTCGCTCTTGGGCTTCATTAAAATTTGCAATGGAAGATCATCTATCTCTTTTGAAAAGGCAATTCTGCATGGGATTTCATAAGCAATTAAAACCTTCTTGATTGCTTCTACAAAAAAATCGACTCTACTTATACCCTTTAATAAAAACCCGAATTGAACGAAATACATTTCTGGATCATTGTCCAATTCAGCATGAAAATAAATTCCAGATTGAACAGGCGTGAGACGCATAATGTCTTCAATTGGACCAAAGCGTTCTTCTAATTTCATCAATTGCCTTGGCGAAATATTCTTGAAATTAAATTCATTTGCTGTCTTCAATTGAAGCGATGTGTGTTGCAATTCAGAAACTATCCTTTTTAATGTCACATATATTTCACAAGAAAAGTCCTTTAATAAAATCTCAGGAAGTTGTAATTTATCATACCAAATTTTCATGCTAAACTTACCATCAAAAATCATGCTACCGATAGACAAAACACTTCCAGATTTGATTCCTGAACTAGTTTCTGGACCATGATCTAATAAAGAGATACTCATTTCCCCTACTTCATTATCTTTCGATATGCCACTATCGAAAGCTCCCATATAGTTAAACTCTATTGAATTATAATCTGGGAAACCGTAACGATTAAGTTTGTTGTTCTGCATAAGCAGGCCAAATCCAAAACCTTTATCAGGTATATTATTCAACCTTGCGTTTAATTCTACAATACCCTGTATAAGATTTTCATCCAGCTCTTTGACATTTAAATTAAAGGGAAAGAGCGATGTAAACCAACCTACAGTTCTATTTATTTGAATATCGTTATCGAATTCTTCTCTGCCATGGCCCTCTATGTTAAATCTAACATTTTTCAAATTCAATATCTTTTTGGCCGCTAAACCGATAGCATATAAAAGCAAACTATTAATTTCTACATGATTACTTATCGAAAGCGAATTCAATAAACCAATTGTTTCATCTTGTCTAAATTCAAACTCTACATAATCAGATAAAAAGGAATTACTATCGGTCAATTGCATCATGATTTTATCACCTGGATTTGACAAAATCTCATTCCAATATTTTATTTGATTTTTAGCTTTTCGACTATTCCCATATTTTTGTAATGCATCTATCCATTGATAATAACTTGAACCTTTTTCTGGCAATGACACTCTTTCGCCTAACTTTTTCTTAGCAATAATCACATTCAAATCCTCAATTAAAATTCGCCATGAAACCAAATCAATTATTAAATGATGAAAAGATAAAAGCAACGTTGATTTATTCTCTTCTTGAAGCAACAAGACGCTAATAAGCGGACCTTCCAACAAATTGAGAGACATCTTTACTTTTTCACTTTCATCTTTAAAAATTGAAGTTCTATCAAAATTGTTATTTTCAGAAGAAATTACAACTTCCTTCAACAAAAATAGATCGCGCGATGAATTTTGATATTTCGCAAAAAACTGACTCCCTTCTTTTTCAAACTTTATACGCAAAGTATCATGATGGCATATCAAATCATACAAGCAATCTTCAATAAAAGATTTTGTCATCTTTTCACTCAAATCAAATACATAAGTCTGATTATAAAAATGCTTACTCTCTTCATTACCTTTCAAAAGAATATCTTCAAAAAAGAAATACTGGATAGGCGAAAGTGAAAATTTATCGGTAGTAATTTTTGAAAAGGTATGCTGTGTACTGAATTCCATTTTCGATGCAAGCGCTTTCATACTTTGCATTTTCATAATATCAGCAACTTTCAATTTATACCCTTTAGCCCTTAATTTCGAAATTACTTGAATAGACCTTATACTGTCGCCACCCATACCAATAAATGAAATATCCTCTGCTAATGTATTTACAGGCAACTTAAGCACTTCAGAAAAAGCTTCCGAAAGTATAATTTCCACTTCTGTTTCAGGAATAAAATACCCCTTACCTACTGACAATGAAGGAAGAGGTAATTTATTTCTATCTACCTTACCGTTATTATTTAATGGAATAATATCGAGTTGAATAATGAAAGCTGGTACCATGTAATCTGGTAAACTTTCATTCAAAAATTCTCTAATCTCTTGTGGATTAGCTTCACCAACTATATACAATACAACATCTCCACTTGACTTGTATGACTTGTTAATTATTGCATGAGCGTTTTTAACTAACCGATTTTCTAAAGCGACTTTCTCAATTTCGCTCAATTCAATTCTGTGACCCCGTACTTTCACTTGACTATCAATTCTTCCGAAATATTCAATTTCATTTGAATGAATATACCTTCCTAAATCACCTGACTTGTATGTCATTAAACCCAAATTTGAATTAAAAACAAACCTCTCGTTTGTCAAATCTGGCTTATTTAAATATCCTTTTGACAACCCTTCTCCGATAACATGAATTTCTCCAATTGCTCCATAAGGTAATATCTCTCCATTCTTGCCTAGGATAAGACATGATAGCGTAGGAATGGAAGTCCCGATATTTGAAATGCCATTTTCGATATCCTCTTGCTCGATTTTTTTGTATGTAACGTGAACTGTCGTTTCTGTAATCCCATACATATTTATCAAATCAACATTTGAATATTTTTTATGCCATTCACTAAGTCGTGATGGATTCAGGGCTTCGCCACCAAAAATTAGTTTTTTAATAGAAATATCAGGATACCCCCTCTCTTTTAATATCCCATCCAACATATAGAATGCGGAAGGGGTTTGATTTAGAATAGTAACTGAATCTCTATTTAACAAATTCAAAAACTGCTCTACATCTCGGGTGACCTCATAGGTTGGTATAACCAATTTGCCACCATAAAGTAGTGCCCCATACATTTCCCATACAGAGAAATCAAAACAATATGAATGGAACATAACCCAAGTGTCATGCTCATCAAAATCAAATAAAGGCTGATTATTAAAAAATAATCGAACAACATTTCTATGTGAAATTAAAGAGCCTTTGGGTTTTCCTGTAGTCCCTGAAGTGTAGATTACATATAAAGAATCTTCCGAAGATATTGTAACTGGTATATACTGAAAATTATCAGCATTAAATGTTTGCTTGAAATCTTGTATAATTGTATCATCAATACAAAAAGTAGATCTACTATCAGATTTTATATATTCAATTCTTTCATTGGGATAATTGAGATCTATGGGAACATATATTCCCCCGCATTTAATTATAGCTAAGATGGAAATAACAGTCCACTCCCCGCGAGGTAATAAGATGGAGACAAAATCACCCTGACTGATCCCTTTCATTTGCTGCAAATATTTTGCTAAATCATTTACATGAGCATTTAATTCAGTATAACTTAGTTGAATTTCACCAAAAATAATTGCAATTTTGTTTGAGTGAAGACTAGAGGCTTTTTCAAATAAAGAAATTACCGTCTCATCAGAAGGAAAATCAATATGAATGGATTTCAACATCTCATTCAAATGAGTAATTTCAAATTCGGCTGCAACTTCAAGATTGCCTAACTCATTTTGTGAATTTGATGCCAACCAAGATGAAGCTTTTTTCCAATGTTCTTTTAAATTAATTATTGTACAATCTTCAAAGGCGTTTTTATTATAGCTAACTTTTATCTTAATTTTTTCTGCTGGCTCAAAAATTAAACTGAAGTCATAATTATTTTCCTCGCTAACTCTTTCTGAACCAGCTTCGATAGGATGCAGTTCTTTGGTGATATCTGAATCATTCTCAGGATAATTCTCAAATACAGTGAAATGACTAATCAGAGTTTCTCTAAGAGGATGCTGATTTTGAATTTCGGATATGTGGCAAAAATGAAAATTTAAACCTTCTAGATAATCTGCTTGAACACGACGAGCAAGTTGAACAAAAGTATCTGTATCACTATATGAAATTCTGACTGGTATGATATTAATTAGCAAACCCACTATACCTTCAACGTTATTTAAAACAACGTTCCTACCTGATACAATTGAGCCAAAAACAACATCTCTTGAATTATTGTACTTTGATAATATTAGCCCCCAGATGGCTTGCATTAAATTATTCAAGGTCACTTTGTGAGCAATACATATTTCTCGCAATGCAGAGCTGACAATTGCAGAAAGTTCTATAACCTCCTCACTATGAGAATAGGGTATATTATGATTAAGTTTATGACCTGGAATTTGAACTTCACTCTCATAACCATCTAGCATTTTCTTCCAATAGCTAAGAGATTGATCATTTGAATATGGACCAATTTGACGAACATAATCTCCATAATTGGTAACCTTTTTGTTGGTCAAATCTAGACCAACTAACATCGCAGCATATTTTTCTTTGAATCTCTCAAAAAGTTCAGCCATACTCCATCCATCAAGAATGATATGATGACTACTCCAAAGAACAAAATATCTATCTAATCCGTCGTAAAGAATATTCATTCTCAACAACGGACCTTCTGTTAAATTAAATCCTTTTTGTATCTCAAGTAGTTTAAGTTCGTTGATTTTATTTGAGAATTCTTCATTTGTAACCTTAGTAAATGAAAAATTAATAGAAACTTCACTTTTTACAATTTGAATAGGCTTTCCATCTTGATCTTCGCTAAAAACAACTCTCAATACATCAAAAGTTTCAAACAAAGATGAAAATGCCTTTTTATATAATTTTATATCCAAACTGCCCTTAATAATATATTCAAATTGCTCAAAATAGGCCTCCTTATGAATATCTGAATTCTGAAGAAAATGTAACCCCTTTTGCATAGGAGTTAAAGAAAAAATATCATCAATCTTATTGTAAAAAGAATGTAACTCTGATATTCTATAAAGTGAAATTTCAGGATAACTCTGTTTTAATTTTAATCGATCATCGATAGTGGTTAAATCGTTTAGACTGATTTCATTTAAAATCTTACTTCTAAGTAAATGAATAAATTCAGATTGTCTTTTCTCAAAAGAGGGTTGAGTATGATATGCGATATCGATAGATAATACATTTGATCTAATGGCAGCATTAAGTAGAAAATCTGCATTGCGAATTAGATTTTCTCCATCTTCTTTAAAACCATCAAAATCAATTAAATGTAATTTAGAACTTTCAGTCTGCAATTCTTCATACTCTCCATGATAATTAAAATCTATTAGCGGTTCAGAACCTTTACTGTTGCAATTTAGCTTGTTAAAATATTTCAGCCATCCATATGAAATTCCATTATTTGGAATTTTCTGCAATTCCGAGTGAAAATCGACAAGCTCTTTATAATGATATTCTTTTGAGAAATCAATTAAGATTGGATAGGCATTCGTGAACCACCCAACAGTGCGACTCAAATTTGCTTCTATCGAATCATCATCACGTCCGTGCCCTTCTAAACTGATTTTTATTTTCTGCAAACCAAACATCTGATGAAAGGTTTGGCTTACGGCAAAAAGAATTGCTTCTTCAATATCTATAAACTTACTCTTAGAATAATATTCTTTAATCCTACTAGTCTCT